>Ga0172370_10000798_pt1 | contig 49099 bp, 58 predicted proteins | sample LakKiv5m_FD_114538 | JGI IMG/M metagenome (GOLD analysis project Ga0172370, IMG submission 114538) | Freshwater microbial communities from Kabuno Bay, South-Kivu, Congo - kab_022012_11.5m | ecosystem: Environmental > Aquatic > Freshwater > Lake | place: Democratic Republic of the Congo...
ATCAGAGATGCAATAGTACAAGCATGTTTCCCTGAAAAAGAAAAACAAGAAGCTACAGAAATAGTTCAATCAGCCTATGATAAAATTACAGACTTTGCCCTAGTTTTTGAAAAAGCACTTAAAGGACAAATTGAATTAAAAAAAGTAAAACTTTCTCCAGGTCAGCCACTTAAGGTAATGCTTGCACTAAAAGCAGAATCAATTCAAGATGGATTTGAAAGAGCAAAAGACGAGCAAGGCAAAGTGGCTTTGGAGTATAAGTATGATGGATTTAGAATGCTCATAAATAAAGATGAAAATGGAAAAATTAGAATATTTACTCGGAGATTAGATGAAGTAACCAATCAATTTCCAGAAGTTCAAGAATATGTAAAAAAATTTGTAAATGCTAAAACATTTATTATAGACTCTGAAGCAGTAGGGTACGATAAGAAAACAAAAAAATATACTTCTTTTCAAAATATCTCTCAGAGAATAAAAAGAAAATATGATATAGAAAAAATGGCAGAAGAACTTCCTGTTGAAATAAATGCTTTTGATGTTCTTTATTACAATGGAGAATCTACAATTGATGAGCCATTTGAAAAACGCGCTAAACTTCTAAGAAAAATAATCAAACGAGAAAAATGGAAATTTGTAGCAGCAACACAAATCATAACCGATGATGAAAAAGAAGCACAAAAATTCTATGAAGCAGCAGTAGAAGAAGGCGAAGAAGGAGTTATGATAAAAAATCTCCATTCAGTATATAAGCCAGGAGCAAGAGTAGGTGATATGTTGAAACTAAAACCTGCAGCAAATGAATTAGATTTAGTTATTACAAGTGCGGAATATGGAACAGGAAAACGCGGAGGATGGCTAACCAGTTTTGGTGTTGCGTGTAGAGATTCTGCAACTGGAGAACTTCTTGAAATAGGAAGAGTTTCAACAGGCTTAAAAGAAAAATCAGAAGAAGGAACAAGTTATGAGGATATGACAAAAATGCTAAAACCCTTGATAACAAAAGAAAATGGGAAATTCATTGAAGTCAAACCAAAAATAGTTATAACTGTTATTTATCAAGACCTTCAAAATTCACCTTCTTATTCCAGTGGATTTGCAATGCGATTTCCTCGTTTTACAACCCTAAGAACAGATAGAAGTGTTAATGATATTGCAACACTTCAGGAAGTTAAAAGAGATTTTAAAAAGAATATAAGAAAATAAAAATTCCGTTTAAAAACACCGAAATTTCTCGTCGATATAAAAGCAAAGCTTTAAAAACCCAATCCCTTTATAAAGCTTATAAATAAACTGAAGGTTTAAGACAGGAAAGGTGACTTGTCAGGAAAACCTTGGTTTTCATACGAAAATGGTAAAAGATTCTCTAAAAATTCAAAATATCGTAGCAACAACTTCTTTAGGAAAAGATGTTCCATTAACAAAACTTGCAAAAACACTTTCTAATACAGAATACAATCCAGAACAATTTCCGGGATTAGTCCTTAGAGTTAAAAAGCCAAAGTCAGCAGTTCTTGTCTTCAGTTCAGGAAATCTTGTTTGTACTGGAACAAAATCTATAGCCCAAGTAAAAGAAGTAATTCAAGAGGTTATAAAACAGCTTAGAAAAATTGGGGTTAGAGTTACGATTGTTCCAAAAATAACTGTTCAAAATATAGTTGCCTCTGGAAGCATAAATGTTAATTTAAACTTGAACTTGCTTGCATTAGAATTAGAAAATACAGAATACGAGCCAGAACAGTTTCCGGGATTAGTTTACAAATTAGTTGAGCCTAATGCAACATTTTTGCTTTTCAGCAATGGAAAACTTGTTTGTACTGGAACAAAAAATCGTCCTCAATTAGAAGATTCCATGAAACAGCTTAATAAAAAGATAAAAGAAGTTTCAAAAAGGCTAGCAAAATAAAAATCTGAAATAGCAATTCTTAAATAGTTCTATTCTCTCTTATTAATATGCCACAATTGCCGGATTTTAAAAGAGTTGATGAATGCAGAGGTGGCGCTTGGGAAGCTATAGGTCCTTTTGTAAATCTTGCTGATCCCAATTATGTACAATACTTTCGAGAAACAATGATGAAAGCCTTTCAAACAGGCGCAGATAAAATCAGATATCATACCAAAAAAAGAAAAGATGATGAAAAATATGTTGCTGCAATAAGACAGCAATTCTAACCTTCTATTTCGTTTAATATATATCAAATTGCATAATTATTTATAAAGCAGAGACTATCTTGTAATACATGGCTGAAAAAAGGGAAACAGAAGAGCGAATAGCCGAAGCTAAAAGATTTTTTGATACCTACAGAAAAGAAATCGGGCAGAGTATCCGTGAAGACAAGCGAGTTATTCAAATAGATTTTAATGATTTAGCATCATTTTCTCACCAGCTTGCAGATGAATTAATAAATATCCCTGAAGAAATATTCCAAATTCTCGAAACTGCTCTTGAAGAGCTTGGATTAATCAAGAGCGCAAAGGTTCGTCTTATCAATATACCTGAAACACAGCACTCTAAAATTGGGCATATAAGAGCAAAACATCTTAATCGTTTAATTTCAATTGAAGGAATAGTTCGACAAGCTTCAGAAGTCCGTCCTCAAGTAGTTAATGCTAAATTTGAATGTCCTACTTGTGGAACAATAATATCAGTTCTTCAAATAGAAAAAAAATTCAGAGAGCCAAGTAAATGTTCTTGCGGAAGAAAAGGACAATTTACTCTTAAAAGCAAAGAAATGGTTGATGCTCAAAGACTTGTTATAGAAGAATCTCCAGAGTCTCTTTCTGGAGGAGAACAGCCCAGGCGTATGGCAATATTTTTGCAGGAAGACTTAGTTGAACCAAGAATGGAAGAAAAAACAACACCTGGCGCAAGAGTTCGTGTTATCGGAGTTTTAAAAGAAGTTCCGATTCCACTGCCGACAGGAAGTATTTCTACAAGATTTGATTTAGCAATAGAAGCAAATAACTTAATTCCATTAGAGGAAACTTACGAAGAAGTTAAAATTAACGAAGAAGACGAACGACAAATTTTAGAATTAGCTGCTGATCCAAAAATTTTCGATAAATTAGCATCAAGTATTGCACCAAGTATCTGGGGCTATGAAGAAATTAAAAGAGCGCTCGTTCTTCAAATGTTTAGCGGAGTAAGAAAAGTTGGAAAAGATAGAAGCGTAAAAAGAGGAGACATCCATATTTTTCTTATAGGTGATCCCGGAGTAGCAAAATCTGTAACTCTTAAATTTATTTCTGAAATGGCGCCAAAGGGACGTTATATTGTTGGTAAAGCTGCGTCTGGAGCAGGTATCACAGCAACAGTTGTTAAAGATGAATTTCTAAAAGGCTGGGCTCTTGAAGCAGGAGCTATGGTTCTTGCAAATAAAGGAATTGTTTGTATTGATGAAATAGAAAAAATGGATCCAAACGATAGATCCGCGATGCATGAAGCATTAGAACAGCAAACTGTAACTATCTCAAAAGCTAATGTTCAGGCCTGCTATTCTGAAGATACAGAAGTTCTGACTGAAAATGGATGGAGAAAATATTCAGAAGTAGATAACCTAAAGATTGCGCAGTTTAATATAAAAAATAAAACCATAAATTTTCTGCCGCATAAAGGACTTTATGTTTATGATTATAACAAAGAGATGTACCATTTCAAAGATAAAAGGAATGATATTTTAGTAACGCCAAATCATAAAATGCTTTTCAAAGAACCACGTCACAAAGAATTTCAAGCATTAGAAGCAGAAAAAATAGAGTATAACAGAATTGAGTTTACAAATTCAGGAGTATATGATAATAAAGAAATCCAAAATTTTATTCTTCCACCAATAAAACATAAACAAAATAGAACACATGAAAAATATACCCATCAGCATAAAGAAAAAATAATTCCAATGAATTTATGGTTGGAATTTATTGGATATTATGTCACCGAAGGTGGAAAAGAAACCGCTCCAACTCTAGGAATAACTCAAAAACATGGAGAAAATTCAGAGAAAATAGAAAAATGTCTTAGAAAACTTTCAGAATATATTGGATTTACACTTACAAAAATAAAATCGGGCCCCTACAATAAATTTAAAATAACAAATACGCAATTATATGAGTTTTTAACAAAAAATTGTGGAGAATTAGCTCATCAAAAAAAACTTCCGTTAAATCCAGCAGAAACATCAAAAGCGCAGCTAAATATTTTATTTAATGCCATGATGCTTGGCGATGGAACAAAAGACGGAAAGGCATTTGGTTCAACATCAGAACGACTTGCTGACGAATTTCAAATGGTAGCCATGCTTTTAGGCAAATCTGCAAGCAAGCATTTAGCATATAAAGAAAAAACTCGGGGCAATAGAATGAATTTTTATAGAATTGTATTATCTGACCAAACAACTCCGCAGATAAAAAGACAATCTATAAAAAAATCACAATACAATGGAAAAGTCTGGTGTTTTTCCACTCAAACTGGATTTTTCGTTACTCGAAGAAATGGAAAAATAGCAATTCAAGGAAACACACTTCAAGCCCAAACTTCAGTTCTTGCAGCAGGCAATCCAAAACTTGGACGATTTGAGCCATTCCAAACAATAGCTCAACAAATAGATTTGCCTCCAGCATTAATTAACAGATTTGATGTAATATTCGTATTGAGAGATCTGCCAGATAAATTCAGAGATGAATCCATAGCAACTCATGTTCTTTCACAATATCAAAAAGATGATAAAATAATACCTGTTGAACGTGATTTGTTTAGAAAATATGTTGCCTTTGCAAAACAAAGAATAAAACCCCTTCTAACTGATGAAGCAGTAAAAGAAATCCGTGAATTTTATGTTAAAATGCGAAATGCTCCGGCTCATGCAGATTCTGCTGGAATTAAATCTATCCCTATATCTGCAAGACAATTAGAAGCTCTTGTAAGACTTTCTGAAGCTCATGCAAAAATGCGTTTATCAAAAAAAGTTACAAAAGAGGATGCGAAAATAGCAATAGATATTATAAAATATTACATGATGCAAGTCGGCTATGATTCTGAAACAAAATCTTTTGATATTGATAGAATAGCTATAGGCGTTTCAACAAGTCAAAGAAGCAAGGTTATTCTCCTTAGAGAAACAATAGGAAAGCTTGAAGAACGCCTTGGAAAATTTATTCCAGTAGAAGAACTTGAAAAAGAACTTCAGGGCAAGATGTCCCGCGATGAAATTGATGACTCTATTCAAAAATTAAAAGCTTCCGGAGACATTTTTGAGCCAAGAAAAGGTTTTGTTCAGAAAGTCTAATAAACAATATATAAATCTTTAAAAACCAAATAACTATCAAAATAACATGGCAACAGAATTCAAAAAGAGAGAAACAGCATATAAACTTAAAATAGGCGATATTTTATCAGGAACTCCAATAGTCGAAGATGTTCCTCAAGAAGCAGCGCCAGACACAACACAAACTGCAAGCGCAGTTATAAAAGAAAGATTCAGATTTCTTGAATTAGGCGACAAAAGAATTATTAGAGTTAATCTTATAGGAAATATTGTTGACAAATATTCAAGCGAAGGCGAAAAAAGATATGCAACAGTAACTATTGACGATGCTTCTGGTCAGATAAGATTAAAGGTTTTTGGAGATGATACTGCAATGCTTTCAGATTTAAGCCATGGCGACACAATTCTTGTAATTGGAGTAATAAGAAGTTATAATCGAGAGTTGTATATTCTTCCAGAATTAGTTAAAAAAGCAGATCCAAGATATCTTTTAGTTAGAAAATTAGAGTTAGACAAAAAATCAGGCAAAAAGAAAATAGATTCAGCTAAACCTGAAAAAGCATTAGAAACTCGCGATGAAATCATAAAATTAATCCGCGCAGGAAGCGAAGCAGGCGGAGTTTCTACAGAAGAAATTATATTAAAAGTAAAATCAGCTTCTCCTGAATCAATTAACAGCGAAATAATGAAGCTTCTCGAAGACGGCATGATTTATGAGCCTCGTCCAGGAAAAGTTAGGTGGCTTGGATAAAAATCGTTTTCTGCTCCGCATAATTCTAAAATAATTCAGGGTAATGCAATAAATTCGTAAGCATAAGTTTAAGCTGAACAAGTCGCATTTGGTTTGGGAGATTATTAATATTTAATTATAAAATAAGCGAAGCTTCTCTTAAAAATTGCGAGCGAAGCGAGCAAATAAGCATCCTTAAAAACCCCCTATTTCTCTAATAGATATGGAAAACTATGAAGATCTATTAAATGATGCCTACAAGAATATCAAGCCTATTGAATCAAAGATAGAACGGTTTGAAATTCCAAAAGTAGAGGGCCATGTAGAAGGAACTAAGACTATAATTACTAATTTTAAGCAAATCTGTGCTTATGTGCGAAGAGACTGCGCTCATATGGTTAAATTTCTTTTACGTGAGTTAGCAGCTCCTGGAAGCATGAAAGGCGATCGTTTAGTAATAACGAGAAAAATCTCGAGCGCATTAATTAACGAAAAAATAGCTCTATATGTCCAACAATATGTAATCTGCAAAGAATGCAAAAAACCAGATACAGAAATAATGAAAGACGGCGAATTTACATTTTTGCATTGTTTAGCTTGCGGAGCTAAAAAACCTGTTTCTAAGATATAAAGAAAAATAAAAAAGAAAAGAAAATTTATTTAATTTTTGGCTGTTCAGACAATTCTATCTTAACTCCACCAATAATAGGAGAAACAATCTGGTTATAGACAAAAGCTACAACGACTCCGCCAATAAATCCTCCAATTAATCCTGCTAATGGTGAAACAATCAGCATAAGCAAAAACATCTTACCTTGAAAAGCAGAGAGTATAGCAGAGTCCGTTAAATTTTGAGTTAAAGCAGGTATTGCTAATTCAATTTTAACCAGGATAACCTGCAATAAAGCAAATATTGCACAGAAAATGGCTGCAGCATAGCCCACAGACAAAATGCCTAATTTTTTTAATTTTATCAAATTCAAACCTCCTTTCATGAATTTATAGAGTATTTTCTCTTTATAAATTTTACAAAACAGGGATAGACAAGATTTAAAAAGAGCCGAAAATGACTTATATTATCAAGGGAGGCTAAAAATGACAGAAGGATATTGTGTTAAGTGCAAAAAGAAAGTTGAAATGAAAGACGCAAAAGAAAGCAAGACTTCAAAAGGAACAAAGATTGCGAAGGGAAAATGTGCTCATTGCGGAACAACTGTTTGCAGAATGGGCGGATTGAAGTAAATCCATTTTTTATTGTTTTTTTACAATTTTAGTAATTAGAGTTCTAAGTAATTTGATACTTAGATTTAAAAATAGAGGAATTTTCATAGAATTATGTTAGTCAAAATTCACGATTCTTATAGGGCTGTAATAGCTATTTGTGATTCTAACCTTCTTGGCAAGACCTTTGAAGAAGGAAGAAGACAAATCAAGATAAACGAACATTTTTTCGGTGGTGAAGAAAAAAATGAAAAACAAGTTCTTGAGTTAATTGAAAAAGGCGGTGCAGAAGATTATACATTCAACATAGTAGGCAAAGAAAGTATCGCAGTAGCCCTAAAATCAGGCATAGTCAAGCCAGAAGGCATAATCAAGATTCAAGGCGTGCCGGTTGCGCTGGTTTTGTTGTAAAAGTAACTTCCCGAAATTTTCGTTTATACCCTCCCTCTTAAAACCATGATTTTATAAAGATGATTCATGTGATAATAATATGAAAAAGGGGATAGTAATTGGAGTTATTGTTGGAATTTCTTTAATTGTGCTAGCGATAGCATTTTTTGCCTTAACAAATAACAGGGGTAATTCTTCAAGTGATGATACAAACGAAATGCTTAATTGCGGAGAAATGAAAAATCCGGGTTGTTTTCAAACAAGAATGACCGAATGTTTACCTGTAAAAGCAGAGCTTACTGGAACCGATGGTTCGCCGATTGAAATAATAATCCTGGGAATTGAAAATAATACTTGTCATTTTCAAAGAAAAGTTAACGATGCCGTTAATCTTAACTGCTATTTTCCAAAAGGAACAATGAACTGGGACACAATTGACCAGACTTTTGGAAATGATAAAGGGCTGCAAAGTATAGTTGATTCTGCTTGTAAAGCCGGATGGTAATTATCTAATTGTTTAACCAATCATCACCTTTAAAAACCAATTTTCTTTCTTATATCTATGGCAGATAATGAATTTAGCAATGAAAATTCCGAGGAATTTGGCGAAGGCTTAGAAGAAGGTAGTGAAAACCCTCAAAATCCACAAGCACAGCCAATGCGAGTGCGACTTCCAAGAGGAAAAGAAGTTCTTGGCAAAGTTACTCAAAGATTAGGCGCAAACAGAATGTTAGTTGCATGTTTTGATGGAAAAGAAAGAAACTGCAGAGTTCCTGGAAGAATGAAAAGAGCGTTATGGATACGGCCGGGAAATATTGTTCTTGTTGAACCCTGGGAATACGAAGGCGACAAAAAAGGCGATGTAATTTTCAGCTATACTCCTGCAGCAATTCAATGGCTTGAAAGAAAAGGCTATCTAAAGGGAGTCAAGGACGAGTTTTAGCATTTGTTCAAAATGGTAAATAAAATAAAACAAATGCTGGAACGAGCAGAGTTCTAAGACTAATCAATATGACTGAACAAATATACTCTGAAGTTCCAAGAAAAATTCTTCAATACAAAAATAAGATTCAAACTGCGCTTAAAATTAAACTTATTGTTAAGGGAAATATTATAGAAATTAATGGTGCTCCTGCAGAAGAACTCGTTACTCGCGATATTATAGAAGCAATTGGTATGGGCTTTCCAATAGAACAGGCTTTAGATTTAAAAAATGAAGAGTTTACATTTCAAAAAATACCAATAAAATCAATCGCGCATAGAAAAAATCTCTCACAGGTTAGAGCAAGAGTAATAGGAACTCAAAGAAGAGCACTAAAAAATATTGAATTTCTAAGTAACTGCGACATTGTTCTTCACGATAATTTTGTAGGAATAATCGGCCACAATGAGGATGTTAAAAGGGCAGCCTATGCCATAAAAAAATTAATTGGCGGCAGCAAACACGCAAATGTTTTTATGTATTTAGAAGAAGAAAATGCTAAACAAAAAGCAGGCATTTACTAAAAGCATAACCTTTTAAAAACATCTTTTCTTAGAGAGAGTATCATATTGATTCCGTAGCTCAGTCTGGTAGAGCACATGACTGTTAAAAATCAAAATACAGTAATCATGGGGTCGAAGGTTCGAGTCCTTCCGGAATCGTTTTTATTCTTCAGCATAAAATATTAAATCAATTATTTACACCATAGCTCAACATGGAAGCAAAGTTTATAAACTCTATCTTCTCATATCATCTATGTATATTCGATTAAAAGATAATAAATTTCAACAAATAATTTCAGAAGCAATAAAAAAGGCGGGCAGTTATGAAAAACTAGCAAAAGAAATAGGAATTTGCAGGCAAAAAGTTTGGTATTATAAAACCAAAAATGTGGCTCTAAAAGAAGAAAGATTAAATCTAATTTTAAAATTTATGAATATCAAATTAGAAAATGAAGATATAGAAAAAAAATTTCCAGATAACTGGCGGCAGATAATCGGAGGAAATAATTGTGTTAAGAAAAAAATATCTGATGGAACATTAAATCAACAACTTAGACAATCAAGAAAAAATATTAAACATACATTAGGCGATTGGCATAGAGAAATGAAGAAAAAAGATGTCAAGGCATATTATCTTTCTCAATATGACAAATTCAAAAAAATTGCGGGTTATAAATTTATAACAGAAAATGGCGAAAAAGTAAGAAATAAGTTTGAAAAAGAAGTAGCAGATATTTTAAAACAAAATAAAATAGTCTATCAATATGAACCCTTAGTAAATATCGGTAAGAACTATTTCTTTCCAGATTTTCTAATAAATAATAAAATCATAATAGAATGTACCATGTGGCGAGGCTCAGATAAGGCCCTTAAACTTAAAGAAAAGATAAACAAATTAAAAAAAGAATTTGTGGTCTATGTTGTAATACCTAAAAAATTAAACAAATATTATCAACCTGTAAAAGATAATTTAATTTTAGGATTGGATAATTTTAAAAGATTTACTAAAACCCTTATTTAATCCTCTATTTAGCAATCTTTTTATACCTCATAAACATATTAAAATAATGGACGTAGACAAAGCAATAAACGAAAGACATTCGGTAAGAAGTTTCAAAAAAGAAAAAAAGCCAGCTTATCAAGATATTCTAACAGCGATAGATTCAGCGCGAAAAGCACCTCTTGCAGGAAATATTGAAGCAGTAAAATATATTCTTGTTTCAGACAAAGATAAAATTAAAGAGCTCGCAACAGCTAGCCAGCAAAATTTCGTAGGCGATGTTGCTTATGTTCTAATAGTTTGTTCAGACAGAAAAGATTTAGACAAGCTTTATTATAAAAGAGGCGAGATGTATGGCCATCAACAAGCCGGAGCAGCAATAGAAAATTTTATGCTAAAACTTATTGATTTAGGCTTATCAACTTGTTGGATAGGCGCTTTCTCAGAAGAAACTGTTAAAAGAGCAATAGGCATACCAGATAATATTATTGTGGAAGCTCTTCTTCCAATTGGTTATGAAATGGGAAAAGGCAAGCAAAAAAGAAAGCCGAGCCTTGATGATTGTGTATTCTATGATACTTGGAAAAATAGATTTATGAAGCCAAGAAGAACCGTTCTTGGCAGCCAGACATAAATATATAGTTCAAATATTATTTTCTAAAGTATATTTTACAGTATATAAATCAACTATAACGTCTTGCGGCCATATTTGAAACTCTTTTCAAAGCCCGAGCTCTACCTCTTCTAGCTTCGGCCTCAAAATAGGAAATATTGCTCTCTTCATGAGAAAAAATACTTCTATCCGGTAAAATATCAGAAAAGCTTCTAGGAACAGAATAACAAATACCTGCAAATTCATCGCCACTAATAACTGCTAATTTTTTACCAGTCATAATAAAAAATAAAATTAATCCTTTAAAAATGTTTAGATATAATAATATATAATAAAAAAGAAAAAATAGTGGGTTCGTTTCCGAACCCACCGATTTATGTTTAAAATAAAAATCAAATTGATTCTTTTTTGATAAAAGCTTTTTTCTTCTAAAGAAAAAAGATTTATCTGAAGACTTCAATTCCTAAATCTGACATCTCTCTAGACATCTGATTTCTGGAAACTTCTTCTCGTTCTCTTCCAAGAACATATGGAGATTTAACGCCAGTCATAATTGTTATAACTCTTACCTTGCCTTCAAATTCCTTATTGATTCTAGCTCCAATAATAACCTGTGCATCCTGAGCTAAATTCTCAGCTACAAGATTACCGATTTGGCTAAACTCTTCAAGTTTCATGTCAGCTCCACAAGTAATGTGGATTAAAGCGCCGTTAGCTCCTCTGTAATCTACATCAAGTAGAGGGTGTGTTAATGCTTGCCTTACAGCTTCATTAACTCTGTCAGAAGAATCAGATTCTCCGATTCCGATAACAGCAACTTCACCTTTCTTCATAACTGCAGATACATCTGCGTAGTCAAGATTGATCAATGATGGAAGTGTGATTGTTTCAACAATACCCTTAATCATTGTAGATATCAATTCATTAGCTACAGCAAAAGCCTGTTGAATAGGAAGTTGTCCTGCAATGTCAACGAGTCTGTTATTATCAATAACGATAACAGTATCAACTACGTCTCTTAATTCTTGCAATCCAAATTCTGCCTTTTCAATTCTTGCTTTTTCACATTCGAATGGCATAGTAACTACTGCGATTACAACTCCGCCCGCTTCTTTAGCAGCCTGAGCTACAACCGGAGCAGAGCCTGTTCCCGTTCCGCCACCCATTCCTGCAAGAATAAAAACCATATCAGAACCAGCCACTGCTTTTTTAATATCAGAGATTGATTCCTTTGCAGCCTCTCTTCCTACATTAGGATGACCACCAGCACCAAGTCCTCGAGTAATTTCTTTTCCAATAAGAATTTTATCATCAGCTTTTGTAATGCTTAAGTGTAGTGCATCTGTATTAGCACCGTAAACAGTTGCTCCGTTAATACCTTTGTTGAAAAGCCAAGTTATTGCGTTGCATCCTGCACCTCCACATCCAACTACTTTGATATTAGCCTTACCAGCTTTTAATTCGTCGAAGTTGATCTGGTTTTTTTCCATATCTTCTATTGCCGATTTTGCAAATTCAAGTACCATTTGTGTTTTTTTGTTTGACCTCCTTTCAGTTTTTTGGTTTTCAGAACTTCGAAATATTTAAATAGTTCCTATGACCTATTATTTTATTATTAAAGGGGTAGAATCAAGTAGATTTTCAAATAAGCACACACTATATATTGAAAACGAAAGGTATACCCCCTTAATAAACATTTCTAGAAAAATTAATTTTTATTTTACCTTTATTTCCTATGGAGAATAATCAAGAATTCTATTAATAATGCAAAGCATTAATTAAAATATTAATTAGTAAGATAATCAGGGTACCTGCTTATAGATAAAATTGCGGATTTGTTATTGAATTGTTTTGAAAAGGCACTATTCTCTTCAATAATAATATCTATCTTAGAAATACGCAAATCATTCATATAGGTTCCATTTATTTTAATTCCTTCATATTCAATTGAATAAGGCTTGAAGGGAAAAATAATTCCACATCTTCTAGAAATAATAGTATCAAAAGCAAATAATGCTCCACGAACAAATTCTGTCTGCAAATAATCTATTTCCATTTAAATTAAATCAGTTATTTAAGTTTATTAATGTTTAGATGATTTTTTGTAATCTCTCTATTTTATTCCAGCTAATCTCCAATCTTCTATTGCTTTCTTTAATTAATATTTTCAAAAAGTTATCATCAACGAGTATTTTACCATTTTGCATTATAGGGAGGCTAAGTTGTTCGCTTCCAATGATTTCAAGAACCACCCTATTTTCAGAAAGAGTCATTATCCCACTATGTTTAAATCCGGCAATCTGTGCTTTCTTAAGCATTTCTTCCGCATCTTTCAGAGTTGCACAAGCAACATGAATTATTGGCTGCTCTTGTTTAAAAATAAGATTTTCTTTTTTGCTTTCCGCTTCATTTAAAGCTTTCTTCAATTCATTAAAACTAATTTTCTCGTGGGTTCTTAAAATAAACATGCCTGGCTGTTTCTTCTCAAGATTTTTCAACAAAATAATTCTTCCAGAACATGATGAGAGAGTGTAATACTCTTGTTTCTTGTTTATTTTCTCACATAACTTCAGAATATGTTTATCCCATTCTCCAATAGAGCTTTTGTCTGCTTTTCCCAGGATGTCTGCTTTTCTTCTAGAGAAGGTTATCATTTTTTATAATCTGCTAAGATTTTATCTAAATTTTTATGATTAATATATTCTATATCAAAAGTTTCATTAAGTTCTCTGGGAAGCTCAGCAGTTATCAATTCTTTAATAACATAAATTTTCTTAGGATTATAATGTTTAGTGCAAGCTATTTCAGCCATAACCATTCCACCATAAGCCAAACATATCATTAAATCAGAATTAAGATTAAAATCAGCAGGCTGCCTCTTCCAAGTAGAACAGGAAATTATTTTTCCCAAAGAAGTATCGATATATTGTTTATAATCATCATCTAATGGAACAATCTCATAAATCTTCTTTCCTTTATTTTTAATATACTCTTTTCCAAGAAATGCAAGGGCAGAATTCTTATCAGGAGTTAAAACAATTTCATTTCCACTTCTGGCAACTATTTTTGCAATTCCAGAGATTATTTCCCCTGCTTTAGGATTTATTTTTAAATACCATTCAAATTTATTTGGGCCAGTTATTCCTATCTTCATTCTTCCCTCTCCAATACTTTAACCTCAATTCCTTCAGAGGAACAATGTTTCGCAAAAACATCTGCATCGCTTTTAGTTCCAATTCCCTGAATCGTGTTATAATGCATTGGAATAGCTATCTTTGGTTTTATTATTGCTGCTGCTTTTGCAGCCTCTCCGGCATTCATTGTAAAAGTTCCACCAACAGGAAGCAAAGCAATATCTATCTTTGATGTTGAAAGCTGTTTCATTTCAGGAATTAAATCAGTGTCTCCTGCATGATAAATCAAAACCCCATTAAAATCTAAAATATAACCCAACCAATCTTCTTCGCGAGCATGCGCAATTTTTTCTTTATTCAGATTATAAGCAGCAACAGGCCAACAGCCAATAGTATCCTCAAAGAAATTTAATTTTTCTCCAATATCTGCAATTCTCAAATCAATTTTAGAAGTTATATGTCTCATCTTGCTTGAAACATCAGCAGGACAAACGATAATAGTCCCATTATTGCTAATTTTCTGAATATCTTCAATAGAACAATGGTCATAATGCGAATGAGTAATAAAGACAATATCCGCAGGCTCTGAAATGAACTTATCTGCGATTTTATAGGGGTCAATATAAACTATTTTTCCTGTTCCAGTTTTAATTCTAAATCCAGACTGCCCAAGCCACTTTAATTCAATGTTACGATATATCATTATAAGAAACTAGTTCAAGAGTTTATAAGACTTTATGTGAATAAAAAATAGCCTCGCGCCACGGCGCTCGGCTTTTCAAGTTAATTAAATTTGCACTTCGTGTAATTACCGACTAAATTCGAAAGCTGCACAAGTTCGCTTTCTAACATAATAATTCTATTAATGCATTATCAAAATTTAGGGGGTTATTATAAAATAAGCGAAGCCAAACTTGAATAAGCGAGCCGAGCCAGCAGGCGAGGCGAGCGTTAATTACTCGAATTGCTCAGCAACATCCAACAAAAATAAATCTTCTCCTCTTGCAGCCATCAGCTGAATTCCTACAGGAACGCCTTCTAACTTGCCACATGGAACTGAAATTGCTGGAATCTCTGCAATATTAGCAAGAACCGTCAGCGAATCATAATTATACATATCTTCAAGAGAAATTTTTTCCCCAAATTTATGCGGCAAACGAGGAACAGTAGGCATAACAATTATATCACAACTCTTAAATGCTTTTTCAAACTCTTCAACAAGAAGTTTTTTAGCATCAAGCGCTTTTTTATAATATCTTCCAGAAAATTCTTCCTGACAAATCATCTGCCCGCCTAAAATTCTTCTCAAAACTTCTTCACCGCAGGAATCTTCAATTTTTAATCCAAACCTTCTTCCATCAAATTTTCGAGTTCCGCTGAAAAATTCAACATAACAAATAGGATAATATGTTTGTATTCCTAAATCAATATGTTTTATTTCTATTTTCTTTTCACTCCATCCGTTTTTCTCACACAATCCAATAACCTTTCTATTAATTAATTCTGCAATTTTAATATCACATTTGATTCCTTCTGGAATTCCAACAGTTATTTTTTTTGTATCTTTTGGCTTCTTATTTATTTCTCGAGTGGTGCTATCACGTTCATCAATTCCCTTAATAACTTCAAAAACTTTTCGAACATCTTCAACTTTTTTTGCAAAAACACCAATCTGATCAAGACTCATAGCCAAATCTATCAAGCCATAACGAGAAACCGCCCCATAACTTGGTTTAAATCCAACAATACCACAATGTGAAGCAGGATTTCTAATGCTTCCGCCAGTATCTGAACCAAGAGCAACATCACAGAAACCAGCAGCAACAGCAGCCGCGCTTCCGCTAGAAGAACCTCCAGGAATTCTATCAATAGCAACAGGATTTTTTGTTATTCCAAATGCAGAACTTTCTCCAGAACTTCCACAAGCAAATTCATCCATGTTAGTCATTCCAATGATAATTGCATTCTCCTTTTTCAATTTTGAAATAACTGTTGCATCAAATGGTGCCTTAAAATTTGCAAGAGTTTTAGAAGCGCAGTTAGCAATCATTCCTTTTACACAAATATTAGATTTAACAGCAAGCGCAAGACCCGCGAGTTTTTCAGGAGTCTTGCCTCTTCCAAGCTTGCTGTCCGCCTCTTTAGAGTATTGAAGAGCATCACCATTAATATGAAGAATCGCATTAATTTTCTTGCCTTTTTGATTATCTTTTTCTATATTATTAAGAAATTGTTTAATTTTTTCTTCGGTATTCATCTTAAACAACCCTCACAACTTTTCCATCTTCATTTCCAACTTCAATAAAATGCTGAAGTGTTCCATTAAGATAGGCATTGCACTGATTTTCTGCGAAATTATCTGATTCTATTCGCGGAACATGAACAACATCAACTGCATAAAATCCACAACTGCCCAAACATTCAGAATTAGAACCTACACCCCTTAATCCTTGCACTATCTTTAAATTTTCAGCGCATTCAACTGCCCATTGCTGGTCTTTAACATAAATTGGGATATTCTCTTCAGAAACATTTCCATGCATAACCCAAACTCCTCTTTCATCCATCATCCAATAATCTTCAGGGCTACGCAAAAATACAAGTAAAACTATAAATGCTAAGAGTATAATTCCTACAATCATCCAAGGCTTTATATTTAATTTTCTTTTATTTTTTGTTATTTTTGATGTTTTCATTGTTTTTTAGTTCACCAGTTTTTTTTCTCCGCAAAAATAAATTCGTCATCATGCGTTGGCGCATTATTCAGCATAATTTGCCTAAAATCATTATCACAATTCTTCCCTTCTTTCTCTTTTCTTCTATCTTCTTTTCTTTCTACATTCCATTCTCCTCCAGAAGTTTTCACAGCAGCTAAAGCTAAAGAAAATTTCTCAAGAAGTCTTTTTGTCTGTTCTTCAATTCTTTTAACATCTTTTACGTCCATATATAGGGGAAGTTTAGATAATTTATAAAGTTAATGAAGATTATCCTTTAATAAAACCAAAATTTGTTTTCTCATAATAATCGAATCATTATTTTTAAATATTAAGATTAATTTATTAAAAATAGGCTTAAGCTCAGGATGCAGTTTGCAAAGCTTGCATTGAATTTTGGTTACATCATCAAAACTATCAAACTTTAAAAATCCTTAGAATTAAGCAGCACGACTTTCAATTCCAAACTTATATCCAAGAATCTTGCAGTTTTCAGGCCCGATATTATTTATGACTTCACATATAAGCTCGTAAACTATTTTTTCTTGATTTGAAGTATGCGCTGAAATATTCATTCCTCTAGGATGTGTTAACGCAAAATATATTCTATGCCTATTGGCTATGGGTAGCACTTCATCTGGTGTAAGTTTATCACCTTTTATCCTCTCAGCAGTATCAAGCCATGAGCCCCTGCTTTTTTTATAATCTGGACAAAAACAATTTTTATATCCAATAGCGCTTCGAATTAATTCTCTATCATCCATAGAACGTTTATCTATAATTTTAGTTATCTTATCCTGAAGCGGATCTCCAGTTTTAAATAAATTAGAAAGTGTATCCCATTCAACCTCATAATTCGGGTCTGCCTCGTGTTCTTGTGCTATTTTCTCTAATGTTTCCGATGCTACCATTTTCCACCCGGCATGAGGGCAGTTACGAACGCTGTCCGGATGTCTTATAATACATTGTAAAATTAGTATTTAAATCTAATCACTATGCCAGATATTCTAACAAGAACTATGGAGTTAATCTTTCTGGATCTCGTGTTAATAACAAGGCTTCTCGAACATTCTCAAGATTTAACATTCTCTGAGTAATTCTATCCATTCCAAAGCCAACACCACCATGAGGCACAACTCCGAATTTGAATATTTCTTCATAAATTGGAGGAATCTTAACTCCTTTCTCCTTTGCTTGTTTTTGAAGAATATCTAATCTATGCTCTCTCTGTGCACCAGTTGCAATTTCAACTCCCCTCCAAAGCAAATCAAAACTTCTTGTTCCCTTAGAATCATTTTCAGGGCGCATATGGTAAAAAGGTCTTACTTTAGCAGGATAATTTGTTACAAAAATAAATTCTTCCCCATATTCCTTTAATGCATATTCACCAAGCATTTTTTCTGCTTCTGCATCTAAATCATCATCTTCCTTAAGTTTTTTACCCTGTTTAGCAAGAATTTTTTTCAATTCTGCCATTGGCACTCTTGGAATTTTCTTTGGAACTTTTAATTCTATTTTCATTTCAGCAAGCTCTTCTTTTCTTTCTTCCTTAACTTTTGCAAGAATAAACTTTAACATAGCTTCAACCATGTCCATGACATCATTTTCATCTTTTATGAAACCCATTTCAAAATCAGCTCCGGTAAATTCAGTAAGATGTCTTGTAGTATGGGATTTTTCAGCGCGATAAACTTGGCCAATTTCAAAAACTCTTTCAAATCCGCCGTTTACAAACATTTGCTTATAAAATTGTGGAGATTGGGCAAGAACAGCTTTTTTATTAAAATAATTAACTACAAAAGATTCTGCTCCAGATTCCAATCCTATGGTAGTTATTTTTGGGGTATTGATTATTGTAAATCCATTATCATAAAAGAAATTTATCAGATTTTTATAAATACTGGACCTTATCTTAAAGATAGAAGCAGGTTCTTTTCTTCGAGTGTCCAGGAATCGATAATCCAATCTTTTCGGAAGTTCTGTTTTTGAAAAATCAGAAACATCAATAGGAAGTTTTTTATCAGCAGCGCTAACCAGCTCTATTCCATCAATTGCGAGTTCTTTTCCACCGGGCGCTTGTTTGCTGTCTTTTATAACTCCTTCAATATAAACAACACTTTCTCTATTTAGCTTGCCCATCATTTCAAAGATATGCTCGGGAGTTTCAGGTTTAAATCCTACAATCTGTATTCTTCCAGTTATATCCCTAACAACTAAAAATCTTACTTTTCCCAAAGCCCGAGAATCATGAATCCAGCCGGCAATTCTAACCTTGGACCCGGCTTTTTTTTCAAATGCGTCTTTTATTTGTATTCTTTCAAGTTTTGCTTCTTTTGCCATAATTATGTTAATTTTAGAGATTTATAAATTTGCTTATATCTCCGCCTCGCCTTCGGCTCGGCTTCTTAACTCAAACTCATTAATAATGTCTAAACTTCAATTCGACTTGTTATTGATTATTAATTTTTTGTTTATAGAATTAACGAAGTCTTACTAAATTTTTACTTCACCAATTTCCGCAGGATACCCATAACACTCTTCCCATCAACTTTTCCCTTAAACTTAGCCATTACCAAGCCCATGTAGGCGTTTGCATTCAAACCGGGTTTTTCCTTTACTATTTTTGCAATTTCTCCTTCTATATCTGAAGATTCTATTTTTTCAACTTTCAGGGCATCGTGGACACTCGCTCCTTTAGCAATCTTTTCTAAAACATGCTTGGCATCGTTCTCACTAATTTTCTTAGAAGCAATAGCACTCAAAACAGTTTCAATGATATCTACATTAAAGATATTCACGCTAACCTTCTCGTGACTTGCAACTTCTTTTGGAGTAATAAGCAAAGTTTTTACAACAAAATTAGGATTATTGTATATTTTTAAAAGAACTTCAAACTCGTTCAACATTCCGCTATCAAGAAGGAGTTTTATCATATCTTCATTCAATCCACGAGATTTTAATTCGCCAGCAACTTCTGTTTTTAACTTAGGAAGCGATTTCTTAACTTCATTAATAAAATCTCTCGATATATGAAGCAAAGGCAAATCAGTTTCAGGATACATTCTTGCTGCTCCGGGCATTGGACGAAGAAAACTTGTTGTTCCATCAACATTAGCTTTTCTAACTTCTTGCTTTCCTTTCTTGCCCTCTAAATTCTGTCTCTTAATTTCTTTTTCAATAGTTTCAATCATCATTTTAGGATCTTGAAAACCTTTTATCTCAACTCTGACATGATTTGGTGTAGATATATTCAAATCTTGTCTTATTGTTCCTATTCCCCTTTTAACCTTACATGCCCTTAAAATTTCTCCAAGTTTTAGCGCAGCTTCCTTAACCTGCTCCGGATAATACATATGCGGTCCTGTGGCAATTTCAACAAGAGGTATTCCCAGTCTATCCAGCTTGTAAACTTTTGAATTTTCAAGTTCAGGATCTGCTTCTTCTTTACTCGCAGCAGGACGTGCAGAATCTTCCTCTAAAAAAATAGTATCTATTCCAACTCTTCCAAAACTCGTTTCTAAAAATCCGTCTCTGGCAATTAAAGCAGTTCTCTGAAATCCAGAAGTATTAGAGCCATTAAGAACAGTTTTTCTCATTATTTGAGTTACATTAAGAACTTCACAATTCAACAACAATGCAATCTGAACAGCAATCCTTAGAGCTTCTTTATCAATTTCAAGAGGCGGTTGTTCATCAAATTCAACTAAACAACAACTATCCTTAAATCCTTCATAAATAAATTCTTTATCCAAAGCAGTTTCATGTTCAGCAGCAATATCCACCTCGCCACTTTCGCCAGCAACAGCATGCAGTTTTCTTTTAACAATCCAGTCTCCTTTTTCAGTTCTCAATATCGAAGGGCATCTGCAAAACAGCTTTCCTGAATCCAGCTGCTGATGTATTTCAAGCCCAGATCGCATTTCTACTTTTTTCTCGATTTTATCAGTTTTCTCAGCCATAAAAATAAGAAGAAAGAGGGAGTTTTAAATCTTCAGTTTTTATAAAACTGGATGGGTTAAGAATTTTAACAAAATTTTTAGAGTTTAGGATGTACAGTTCTATTAGAAGGAATGAAATATCCATTTACAGTTCTATTAACCATATCAAAATCTACACCATACTTTTTACCTATCCCCCAAATACAATTATCGATTTGAGATTTTCCTCTAGGCAATTTTAATTCTTCAACGCCCCTAGAATACCATGCTCTTAAGGTTTCTGTTTCTTGTTCAGAAGCGCTTTTCTTTGATAGAAATTCTTGCAAAATAGTTCGTGATTCTTCAATAGCTTGATTAGGATCAGAACCAACACAACTATTTTCTACGTCTATAATTCCCACTGAAGTAGGTCCACCATTTACATGAAAGAATACATGCCTATCATCATAATCTCCATGTACTAATTTTTCCTCTTCTTTAATTCGATTAATTGCACCTAAATGAAGAGCACACGCAGCATATAATGGCAAAGGTGTTTTTTGTCCCTTAATTCTTACGGGAGTATTTTTCTTCATATTAGTTAATGCTCTAAGTTTATTTCCAGGAAGATAAGTCATTATCAATCCTGACTTCATAGGGCTCATTTCAGTAAGACAAACGGGCGCTGGTGCTTTAAATCTCAGCGAGTTAGCTTTGCTATACTCTCGTAGAATATCATTCCAAACAGCTAAACATAAAAATTCGTAAATTGTTCTTTCTAATTTTCTCTCTTTCACCTTTTTGATATAGCCGGCAGAACTCGCCAAGCTAACTTCACAGCTTCTATCTTTTTCCTCATCATAATCTACAAAGGGACCTGGCATTCTTTCGTTCAAAGATTCTGAACCCATAGATAGACTATTCGCTAATGATTCTATTGACTGAATTTTAATCATATTAAAAACACTCATTTCCCCTTTTTAAACCTTACTACTGTTGTATCTACATAGGAGTAACAAATCCATAACATTTAAATACCCCCTTAACCCTAAAATATTATCAAAATGGAGAACACTAAAAGACTAAGTCCACTTGAATCTCTTGTTAATAGTCTTAAGTCTGTTTCTCCAATAGTTGGAGGAATTATTGCTGCACTATACCTTTATGGTTCTATTCCAAGAGCAAATTCTGAAAAAGAATCAAGATTATCAACACCTTCAGCAATAGAAACAAGCTGCGACCAATCTAATCCAAACTATCCCGTTATGAGCACTGCTGGCGGAGACGAATATACTGAAGGCATTTATATGGACATTAGAGATAAAATAGAGTTTATTTTCAAAGGCGATAGGAATCTCTCTTTTGAAATAAGACCTGGTTTTGATTACAAACAAACTGCGCCTTCTAAAGATACGATTCAGATACAAAAGCAGGATCCAAAATCAGCACCTAAACAAAATTATGATACTAGAAAATCGGGAAAAAGATCATATGCTAAAATTTCGAAAGGCAAGGTTAGAAATAACAATCCTGGAAACGTAAAGGCAATTCCTGGAAAACCTTGGGCAGGACAAATAGGCAAAGACTATAGGGGTTTTGCTATTTTTAAAAATGAAATTTACGGCATCAGGGCTGCTATTAAAAATGTCAGAGATTATGGAAAAGTGTACGGGACAAATAACTTAAGAGACTTAGTAGAAAAATATGCTCCAAGAAATGAGAATAATACTAATAGCTATATCTCTAGTCTTAGCGAAAGAACTGGCTATCATCCCGATCAAGAATTAGATTTCACAAATAAAAGAGTAGCTGCAGAAGTTGTTAATCATATGTTTACAAACGAATCAGGTGCATTTTATTCTAATGATAAAATAGAAAAAGCGCTTGCTTTGATTAACTAAATAAACTCATCCGTCAGTCTATCATTAAATTCTTTAGAAATATTCTCAAGAAGCTTATTTTTCTTTTCTTCAGCATTCCAATTTTTATGCCCTAACACCCAGCCAAGTTTAACAAACGCAGTTTCTGATAAAATATCTTTTAGATAAATAACTCCTGCCTTTTCCAATTCTCTTCCCGGCGAATAAACAAGCGGGTCTAACCTTCCATAAACAGTTTGCGCTGCGGCGCAAACCGTCATACCTTTTTCCACAACTTTTTTAATAACGGGCAGCCAATTATTAGCTCCTTCTGTAATAACATGCCCAAGTCCGGACATTTCAATAACTACCCCCCTATATCCTAAACCCAAATAATGTTCAAGAATTTCTGGATTCTGCCCAGGATAAAATTTGACTAATGCAACTTTATTTTCAAAAACAAAATTAGAAGAATCAAATTTAGCATCCGCCTTTCCTCTTTTGTTATAATCCGAACGCAAAATTTCTATATTATTTCTAGTTACTTTAGCAATTGGTGATGCATTTATCGGTTTAAAAGTATCTCTTCTGGAAGTATGCATTTTTCTAACTTTAGTTCCAAGCAAAGCAACACAAGAATCATCGCTTGAATTAGCATGTCCAACGAGCATAACTTCAGCAACATCTGCAAGCGCCATTTTAGCAGAGCAATAAAGATTTAATTCTGCATCAGAACTTCCTCTATCTGAACTTCTCTGGCTGTAAGTAAAAATAATCGGTTTATTAGGATTAGGAAAGAAAAAACTCAAAGCAGCAGAGCTATAGTGCAAAAAGTCGGTTCCATGTGTAACAATAACTCCTTTTACATTTTCATCTTCCAAACTCTTTTTAACCTGTTTAGCAATTCTAATCCAGTCTTCGCTATCCATATTCTCACTTGCTTTCATAAAAGGGTTAATAACACGTATATCTGCAAGCTCGAAAATTTCAGGATAAAACTTGAATAACTCTCCGGGAGAAGTTAACCATTTTACTCCGCCAGTTTTAACATCAAGCGATGAAGATATTGTTCCGCCAGTCATAATTAAATCAATTATTGGCTTTTTATGCGATTGCTTAAACTCGGCTTCTTTTTTCTCAGTTTTCTCAGTTTTCTTAATAACCCTTATATCCAATATATTATCACGTGAAATCCCAATATTATATCCTGAGCTAAGTTTTACAAGAACAACCCCTGGCTCATAACTCTCAATAAGAATTCCCTCTATTTCTTCTTTTGCAGTCTTAACTCTTATTAAATCTCCAGCATTCGCATCTTTGCCCTTCATAATTTAAGAAGTTAAGAAGGATATAAAAAGATATCCATAAAGCTAATTTCTGCTGCGCATAATTCATTAAGATAGGTAATAATTTCCTATAACTTAAAACGATTTTGCCTCTTGAAACTTCTTCTTAAGAATTTATAGAATTATTAATATCGTTCAATAGATGAAATCTAAATATATCCATTTATACCTAAATTCTTATAAATAAAAAAGACTTAATTCTAATATGGTTGAAAGATATCCTAAAACCTATATTATAACAACAGCCCAAGTAGGCGGAGATCCCTTTAAAAAATTTATTGCTGGACTGCAAAAACGTAGAAAAGAAAATCATGGGGAAATAATAATTCTTCCAACAAATGGGGCTCTCGCAGGAAAAGCTGCTAAGACAGAAGAATTAGATCCTTATCTCAGAGACAAAAATAATTTTAGGGTTGTAGAAGGAACATTGCCTCTTAATGCAAATATCTATATTATGAGAGATATTATCGTAAAAGCAGAAGCTCCAAACCCTTATACTAACCAAAAGCCTTAAATATATAAAAGATTATACAATTGTATAAATAAATGCGTAATTGTATAAAAATATGAACAATACAAATAAACAAAAAATTTTGAAAGAGATATTTTCTAAACCAACCTATAAATTTCATATAAGAGAATTAGCAAAGCTTACTTCTCTTAATCCAAATACAATAATAAATTTAAGCGAAAATCTAATTAAAGAAGGCATTCTTCTCAAAATTAAAAGAAAGCATCTTACAGAAATCTATCTAAATTTTGAAAATCCAAAGACAGTAATAAAGAAGAAAATGTTTAATCTTTCACAAATCTATGACTCGGGACTTGTTAAATTTTTAGCTGAAAAATACGAGCCAGAAGCAATATCTGTTATCGGCAGTTATTCCCGAGGTAGCGATATTGAAAATAGTGATATTGATATTGTAGTTATTTCAAAGAAAAGAGAATTAATTAATCTAACTTGCTATGAAAAAATACTTAATCGCAAGATTCATCTTCTGCCCCTAAATTATAAAGATATGTCTGATGAATTTTATATAAATTTTATAAATGGCATTGTTTTATATGGTGCAATAAATAAGAAATAAAATGGAAGACTTTGAAATTTTTATCAAACAGGGAATAGTAAAAAAAGCTTTTCCAGATATTCAAAGAGCCAAAAAGCTGGTAAAAGATGGCAAAAAAAGAATTCATGATGTCGCACTTTTAGATATTCAAAAAATGCCGAAACTTATCTTTGAAAATATCTACGATGCTTTAAGAGATTTCCTATTAGCCCTATTATTAAATGATGGCTATAAAACCGCTTCGCATGAAGCACCTATTTCCTATTTATTAAAGAAAAATTGGGATATTTATTCTGTTCAAAGATTAGATCAATTTAGATACAAAAGAAACGGCTCAAAATACTATGGGGAAGAAATATCTCTAGGACAAGCCGAGGATATTAAAAAATTCTATCTTCAGATTAAATCAAAAATAGATAAATTGATAAAAGAGAATAAACTCGAATGAAAATGACAATTCCAAAAATAGGTTTAGAAATTCATGGCTACTTAACAACTAAAGAGAAGCTTTTTTGTGACTGCAAAAATGCTCATAAGGAAAAAGAAGCTAAACCCAATACATTTATCTGCCCAATTTGCACAGGAACTCCCGGAAGCAAACCAATGCTCCCAAATGAAGAAGCTGTCAAAAAGCTTATTCAAATTGCATTAATGCTTAACTGCAAAGTCAATACTATGGAAAATAAGAAACCGTTAATCTGGTGGAGAAAACATTATTCCTGGCCAGACCTTCCAAAGGGCTATCAAAATACAATTTCAGGAACCTATGCTAATCCTGTTGGTGAAAAAGGCGAATTTTTAGGAATTAAAATTACTGAAGTTCATCTTGAAGAAGACCCTGCTGCTTGGAATCCGGATACAGGGGAAATAAATTATAATCGCTCTGGCGCTCCTCTTGTTGAAATAGTTACTGAGCCAGATTTCAAAAACAGTGAACAAGTTGAAAAATGGATTAAAGAGATGGTTCTCACGATGTCTTACATTAAAGCTCTTGATTCAGATGCAGGAATAAAAGCAGATGTTAATGTTTCAATCAATGGCGGAGAAAGAGTCGAAATAAAAAATATGAACTCCATTGGCGAAATTAAAAAAGCAATAGAATATGAAATTAAACGCCAGGAAAAAGAAAAAGTTGAGGGAAGGCAAACACGACAATGGAACACTTCAAAGCAACAAACAATTTTAATGCGAACCAAAGAATCTCATGCTGACTATCGTTTCATCAAAGAGCCAGATCTTCCGATAATCCAACTAACAAAATCCGAAGTAGAAGCTATTAGAAAAAAACTCCCAGAATCTCCGATGGTAAAATTAGAAAAAATCATAAAAAAGCATAAAATAGATGAATATTATGCTAAAATTCTTGTAAGCAATCTCGAGATTATAGAATTTTTTGAGAAAATCATGGAAAATCCAAAAACTCCGATAAATCTGGCAGTTCCATGGATTACTGTGGAACTATTAGGAATGCTTAATTATAACAAAAAAACTATGGCAGAAGTTAATATTAATCCAACTCATTTTATTGAACTTCTAAAATTAGTTGATGAAGGAAAATTAACAGAATTAAAAGCTAAAGATGTCCTTCGTTCTTGGAAAGAAAAATCCAGCGAGATTAAACTTGGAAATATATCAGCAATATCTAATGAAGGAGAAATTGATAAAATCGTTGAACAAGTTTTAGCAGATAAAAATAATCAAAAGGCCATTGAAGATTATAAATCCGGAAATACTCAAACCATTAATTTTCTAATCGGCGCAGTTATGAAAGCCAGCAATAAAAGAGCAGATTTCACAACTGCTAAAAAATTGCTGGAAGAAAAGTTAAAATAAGCTCAAGAGTATATATTTAAAACCCTCTTTCTATATTATTCAAGATGGCTCCATAGCTCAACCTGGATAGAGCTTTCGGCTTCGGCGAGGAAGGTGGCGAGTTAGAAATAACAAAATATCGCAGCCAACTTCGGAGACACCGGAAGATGGGGGTTCAAATCCTCCTGGAGCCATTTGGTTAATTTTAAATATATTAACTATCTTAACATAAAATGGCAAAACAAGCAAAAGAGAAATCTAAATCAGAAGAAACCGCAAAAATCTTGGAAAAAGGCATAGAAAACATAGTTGAACAAATAGAGAAAGCCCCAAAACACGAAAGCAAAAAGAAACCGATTCAACCAATAATAAAAGTTGAGGAAAAAGATTCAGAAGTAGAAGCTGAAAATAGTGGAAAAATGAAAACAATGAAAAATATTGCTGTAGAAATGCTAAAAGGAATAAGTGTAAAAAAGAATGAAAACTTTTCTCAATGGTACACTGAAGTTATCGAAAAATGTGAGCTCGCAGATATAAGATACAATGTAAAAGGATTTTTAGTATTTCAGCCATGGTCAGTTCTATCTATGGAAAAAATGTATGACTGTTATGAAAAAGCTCTGCAGAGAAAAGGCCATAAACCTTACTGGTTCCCAACAGTTATTCCTGAGAGAAATTTTAAAACAGAAGGTGAGCATGTTAAAGGTTTTACTCCTGAAGTATTCTGGGTTACAAAAGGTGGAGATAAAGAACTAGAAGAAAAATTAGCGCTCCGTCCAACTTCAGAAACCGCATTTTATCAAATGTGGAGTCTATGGATAAGAAGCCATAAGGATTTACCATTCAAAACTTATCAAAGAGCAAATGTATTCAGATACGAAACCAAAGCAACTCGTCCATTCTTGAGGAGCAGAGAATTTTACTGGTTAGAAGCACATGATGCCCATGCAACAAAAGAAGATGCAATGAAACAAGTTCATGAAGACATGCAGACAACACAAGAAGTTATTCACGATATTTTTGGATTGCCCTTCATATTTTTTGAAAGGCCTGCCTGGGATAAATTTCCTGGAGCAGAAAGAACATTCGCAGCAGATGTTCTTAACCCTGATGGAAAAGTAGTCCAACAACCATCGACTCATCTTTTATCTCAAGAATTTTCAAAAGGATTTAATGTGAAATTTAAAGATAAAGACGAAACCGAAAAATATGCATGGATAACCTGTTATGGTCCTGCTATATCAAGAATATTTGCAAGTGTAATAATAGTTCATGGTGATGACAAAGGATTGAGATTTCCTTGGAAAATCGCGCCGCTTCAAATAGTAGTTGTTCCAATAAAAGATGATGAAAAATTATTAAATAAATCAAAAGAAATAGTTCATCTATTGAGTGATCTTGCTTCTATAGAAATTGATAAATCTGAAAAAACTGCTGGAGAAAAGTTCAATTATTGGGAAATGAAAGGTGTTCCATTAAGAATAGATTTAGGATTTAAAGATATAGAAAATAAAAAAATAACTATTTTCCGAAGAGATATTAATCAAAAGGAAATAATTGATGAGAGAAATCTAAAAGAATATGTTAAAAAAATTTCAGAAGAATTTGATAAAAATATGGTAAAACAAGCAGATTCTTTATTTGATTCCAGAATAAAAGATGCTAAAGACAAGCAAGAGATAATAAAAGTAATAGAAAGTGGCGCAATAGCTCGAGTTAATTTCTGTTCAATAGCTAAAGATGGAACTTCCTGCGCCGAAATTATAGAAAAAGAAATTGGTGCTCAAGTTAGGGGAACAAAACTCCAAAAAGAAGCTCCTTTCGGAAACAAAAAATGCGCAATTTGCAATAAAAATGCCAACGAAGTAGTTTATATCGCGAGAAGTTACTAATAACAAAACTAATTTTGCAAGAAGCAACTTTTGTCTTAAACGATAAGAATTATCAAACGCAATTTTTCACACAATTTTAAATTAATAATAATTGTGAAAAATTGAATAAAGTAAGTTAATAAATAAAACTCGTCTTGTTAGGGGTGAATTTTTTATATAGAACTGGTTTTAGAATGAAGTTTGTCTTACTCTTCATCTTCTGCAAGTTCTTCAATTCTCTTAATCTCACCCAGTAATCTTTCTTTAAAGAATAAAATTTTATCAGCAGGAACTCTTGCGCCTGTTGCATGTTCATGCCCCCCGCCACTAGCTCCTTCAATATCTTTAACCGCATTTATTGTTGCAGTCCGGATATCTTTTTCCCATCGCAGAGAAAGATTTGAAATATTTCCTTTCGTATAAACAACAGCTATAGCTTTATGTGGATATTTATAGCTTAATTCTTGTGCAATATATTGGCTTATGCTCAAGTCTCCAGCATAATTAAAAAATAAAATGTCTCCATCTATTTCCTCTTCAGCTTTTTTCAAAATTTTTTGATATTTTTCGTTTATATCCTCAAATCTTTTAAATAAACCTTTTGTTTTAGAATTTTCTTCGAGCAAATCATAGGGACTATTTGCATTTATCAACAATCTTATCATAGAAACAACATTTGTCGTAGTATCTCTTAATCCAAAACTTAAAATCATTGCTAATTTTCCCAATCGGCTATTATACAAAATATCAAATGGGCCCTTGTATTTATTTTCAATAAGTTCAGGATATCTTTTTCTCAATTCTTCAGTAAAATCAGGCAAATAACAATCAGTAATACATCCAATTGCAGAAATCCACGTATCTTCTTTTCTATTTGTAATTTTATAACAGATGTAAGAAACAGGCTCGGTTTTTTTGCTTGAATAATAAGTATTGTAATAATACTGTGCCTTTGATTTTGCAACATTATGGTGGTCAATATGAACAACAGGTATATTTTTCTTCTCAGCTTCTTCAATGAAATCATCGTCTATAATGGGCTTATCAACAACAAAAATATAATCTGCCTGCAACTCTTCAACTCTTTTCATATAAGTCCCGCTTAATCCTGGAGAAGATTTTATTGCAATTCCTCTTCCTCTTCCAATAAATCTCTGCAGTAAAAGAAAACTGCACAATCCATCAGGATCATTATCGAAAAAGAAAACTGGATTTTTTGCATTCTCAAGATGCTCACGGATTTCTTGTATTTCTTGAGTAGTTAACATTTTAGAATAAACTCCTACTACTTTCATTAATAATACAAAATCCTGAAATGACTTGGCTTCTCACAGATTCCTGCACTAAAACTCCACCTATGGCTTCACAAAACTTTTGCTTACAACTTTTCTTCAAATTAAATTCATGCATTATTAATAATTATTCTTCTAAATTTATTTATCATACTTTTTTCCCCATTAAAATCTGTTCTTTCAAGTTATCCAATTCTTTTCTAAAACTATCTGATTTTCCCTTAAGAACTTTTCTTAATTCTTCATCTTTGGCGTCAAGAAGATTAGAAAGATTTTCAAAATATCCAATTAAAGATTTTATTTCTCTTTCAGTAAGATTTAATTTATTTAATAATCTAAATCCACGCGGACTAAGTTGTGTATCTGGAGAATTTTCAAAAATCATTCTTGAAAGAGATTCTGTATCAATAACTCCTTCAAAAGTTATTCCGTCTAATATTCTTTTGGTATTTTGCGGTTTATTAGAATAATCTTTTATAACTTTCTCTTGCAAAGGTTCAATATCTTTAAAGATTTCTCTTAATCTCATTCTGATAATAACTCCTTGATTTCCTAATTCAGTCAGATATCTCTTCATAGTATCCATCATTTTAATAATAACACCGGTTCTCTGCAGAACAGAACAAACATCAGCCGCAGAAACAAGTTTAGTAATTTCTAAAACATTCAAATTTTTAAGTATATCATCAAAAATTTCTCTCTGCTTCTCAAGAATATGCAGGGTTTCTGTGGCTCTTCGCAAAAGATGCTCGGAATTTTCCAAGACATATTTTTTATCTTCGTAAAAAAGAGTAATTTTATTTCTTCTTTCGGAAACAGCAATGGTACTTGTTCCAGTATGTTTAGATGTTCTTTCAGCAGCCTTATGCCTAGTTCCTGTTTCATTACTTGGAATTTTTGAATCAGGAACAAGTAAAACATTACAAAAAAGAATTTTTTTTAAATCTTCGGATAAAATAATAGCACCATCCATTTTTGCAAGCTCGGCAAGTTTTTGTGGAGTAAATCTGCAATTAATCCTAAATCCACCCTCCATGATATTTCTCAATTCAGGGCAATCAATAACTATTAGCGCGCCAGTTTCACCTTCCAAAATATCATCCAATGCGGTTCTAAGGCTTTTACCCGGAGATAATCTTCCTAAAACATCAAGAAATGTGAGCTTTTTCTGCTGCAATTCTTCTGGAAAAGGAACAATAATCTCATTGTTACCATTCTGTGTCTCATTTTTTTCTGCACCTACATTCTGTTCTTCAACCATGATATCTAAACAAACCTCTTCTTTTTAAATTCTTTTAATTATTTTTAGAATTTAAAGTATATATCCAAATATATATTCAAGGACATTGCATCTTTTCGAGGTTATGCCTTGAATAGATAGTGAATGAAGGTATATCTTTCACTATAGAAACTTTTATAAATAAAAATAAACTCCACGTATCATGAATAAATGGTTAGAAATATTGCTTGGACTTATTTTAGTGATTGCAGCAGTTGTCGGCTGGGTTCTTTTACCTAGTTGGGGCGCAGCAGCACTAACGGTTCTAAAGGGAGGAATTGTCTGGCTTGTAGTGCTTGTTGGACTTCTTTTCCTTCTTCTTGGAATTAGTGATTTACGAGATTAAATCTAAAGCAATAAAAATAGAATAGTTCTTATTTGATATAATCATAACTCTAAATATAAATCCACAGCAACGAATCTAAATTGTAAATCCCCAACAATAAATTAAAGCTAAAATCATCAATTATTTCTTAAACGCCGATAATCTTTTTAGAATTCGCATCTCTCCCCCACCAACGCGCTTTATTTTCTCGCAAACTCAAAAGTCTTAACGTGTTGTTGTGCTCTATTATCTCTAGAATTTCTTTTTAAGAAAATTAAGCCAATAACAATAAGCGCAATTGCTATGATAATACCAATGCTGACCGTAATTTTTTTAGCCAGACTCCATGCTGCAATCTTTTCTGCGGTCTCGTCAACTATTGCGCCAACACCAGTAGTTTCTGGCTCAGTAACCGGAATTTCTGCAACTGGAGTTTCTGTTATAAATTTCAGGGTTACATCTGCTTTAATTCCGCTAACACTATTAATCTTAGCAGAAATATCCATCTTTCCATCTTTATTCAAATCAAAATTCTTTTCTTCACCAACAGCCAATGTTGCTGATTGTGTATTTGGTGAGAACTGTATTACAGCATTATTTCCTTTTGTATAAAGCAGCATAAACATAAATGTCCTATTATCAAATTTAAATGAAAGTACATCACCTGTTGAGAATAGTTTTGTAACTCCGACTGCTAAATCAGCAGGAGTAGTAGTACTTGCTGAGCCTCCGCCAGCAATAGTTGTAGTAGTTGTTATAGCTGCAGCAACAACACTACCCGTTACAGCAGGCTCTGTTCCAGAAAAGTGAGGAACTCTTATCCATATTTTATTGGTTGAATTATCAATATAACATGGACTTGTAGTACTGATTAATGTTTGATCTGAAACACAAGTTGTTGAACTCATAAGTGAATTCCATTCAGTTTGTCTGTCTAAATAATGAGAATAATTGCCAGCTAAATTCGCAGCAGTTCCATTTGTTGAATTCCAAATTTGATTCCAACTATCATCATAAAATACAGGAATAGACATATTTACAGCATTACTATCATCAAGTCCGCTTCCAGCAGTTTCAGAATAGGGCAAAGATACTAAAGCATAATCATAAATTTTAGGTCCGCTTCCACCAAATCTTGCTGCACCTTCAAAAGATGTTGTAGTACTTAAAGTTGTGTTTGTAGCACTATCAAAAACTGCATCAGGAGGTCCTGAAGCTAATAAATCAACGTTTACATAATGAACGTATACATTTCCAGTCCCCATTCTAAAACTTAATTTTCCCCCACCCATAACTGCTTTCATAGGATTAAATGTAGCCATTGTAGCAGAACTCACAGCTAAACAAGAATCAGGAACATTAGGAACATCACAACTTGAATTTGAGATATAAAGGGCTATATTTATACCTGCACCAGTTGTTGCGCCATCAATTGATTCAGGATTAAAAGTAGTTACGGTGATATTATTCGCGCCGTTAATTATATCTAAAAGAGTAAATGATTTTGTCTTTGGAGTATACTGTCCATTTCCGCCAGAAGGTCCGCCACTAGCATAAACATTCATTTCTTTTATTCCAGTCGTATTCAACATAGGTATTGAAAAATTAGTGCCGGCTGCTGTTTGTGCAATGTCAGTCATCCAAGTAAATGCAGTAGTAGTCATATTATTTCCTAAACCTAAAGTAGAATAATCTACCTTTATTTCTATATGAACAGCAGTATTATTAAAAACAACACCAGTAGAATTGACTAAATTAAAATTTTGTTTTGCAGTAGTGGCGTTATAATTAGTTGGTGTTCCACTAATTAGATTCATAGTTATATTTTTATAACTTCCAAGCAATCCAACCATAGAAAAATTAAATCCATAATTAAAAGTGCCATAAGTTAAGCTTATATTTCTAAAACCCCCATAAAAATTAGTTCCGGCAGCAGTCTTATTACTTGCAGCTGCAAAAAGTAAAATGTTTGCAGTTTCTACTGGCGCAGGAAGAGTAATATTATAATATCCCGAAATAAGGGTATAGTTATCAGATTGAGAATTCATACTGCTTAAATTAGCCGGCATAACTCCATATTCTGCATGGACCATATTATTTGGTTCTAAATTAAATGGAATTATTGTAAAGGTTTCCCAGCCGGAAATATTAAATCCTGCACTTGTAAAATTAATACGCCCAGTTACTCTGGCCATATTAACTGTAAGATTAAACTGTTTATGCACCGTTTTTGAAGTAAAATTATAGAAGGATTTGTTATTACCATTACCTGCACCAGAAATATTAAAACTCTGAGTAGCATTAAAACCATTCCAGTTAAAAACTAAGGGCATGCTCTGCTGGGGGTATATTGTTACAGAATAATTTCTATCTCGCGGAACACAGCCAACAAACTGTTGAATTGTTTGATTAGCATGTTCTTCATATAATGGATATCCTAATTTAGTGTCCTTAATTTGATAGGTAAAATTATTTCTCGCCCCACTAGAATTTACTGCAGTGAGATTTATAGTTCCGGCAGGCGTTAAATAAAAAGTTGCGCCCTCAAGAAGCTGAAGTTGTGTTTGAGGAAATGCGGGAATTATTTTAGAACGAAAATTGCAAAAAGCACCGCTATAATTTATTGCGGATAACTCATAAACATATGTGGCGGCAGTAGTCGTTACCTGTAAAACAAATTGTCCAGAAGCGTTAGTAATATTAGAGTTATAGCCCACCAAGCCCATATTAGTTGCCTGATCTTTAATCGTAACCGTTACATTTGCGCCAGCTAAAATATTTCCATTTTCATCTTTTACAGTCCCATTAACAACAAAATTAGCCGCGCTAATAAATGTCAGACTAAACAGCATGAGGACTACAAGAGTTACAATCAAAAAACTTCTTCTATCCACCATCTTTTTCAAATAAACTATATCTTTTCTGTTTATAAAGCTTTTTGGTAAACAAAATCCATCAGAGAAGTATCATCAAACTTCCTTCAATAATTGCAGCTAAAACTAAAAGTGGAATAATAATAAAAATAAAAACTCGCAAAGAATTTTTTAAATCTGCCCAAAGAATCCTAAAATTTGAATTATTTAGAGAAATTATTAAAGAAAAGCCCAATCTCAACCCAAGGCCTATAGAAACAAAAATTGCTGGCAATTCAAAAATTCCATGCGGCAAAAGTCTCCACAGTGAAAGTATCCCGCCAGTCATTCCAAGATTTTCTATTAAGCTTTTTATAACATAACCAAGCATATATCCATTCGAGATAGCAAAAATAAGGGGTATAATCCCAAAAAATAATCCTGCAAAAAGCCCAACGATACTTGCGCCAATATTGTTATTGAAGATAAATGCAATTAAAGTTATATCATTTAATTCGAAAGTTTTAAATAAAATTTGTTCTAAAATTTTTCTGATTGCTTTTTCTATTTCAGATGGAACTGGAAAAAATATTGCCAAAAAAATAAATAAAAAGAAAAGTGCTATTGAAAAATAGATATATTTTTTATTTTGTTCTATAAATTTCCAGCTATCAATAAGGTTTCTCCCAAGAAAATCTTGCTTCCTAATTTTCCCTTTCATTGTGAAAAATAACGCGATATCATCTGTGTTTTCTTTTTATATTTCAGTCTTAAATACATCCCATATACTGCCCCCGCAATAAAACCACCAAGATGCGCAGTATTGCCAATTGGAAGCTGAACGAACAAACCGATTATTATCAGTGGGATAATTGCAACAAATGGCAGAAGCCAGAAGGACATTCTTATTGGAATGGATATTTTTCTGAAATTATTATTTATTGAAAACATTGAGAATATTGAGAGGACAATATAGATATTGATTACTATATCTAAAACATTCATCGTTCCTGCTGAAATAAAATTCATAAGCGCAAACTGCACTGCAATTGCGATTATTGGCCCGCTTATTAGATAAACACTATTTCTCGGAGTAAGAAAACACAAAACTCCTGCAATAGCAAAAATAGCGCCAGAAGCTCCAACTGCAAAAATTTCAGGACTGCTGAAAATTTTTGCCCCTAATTCCGAATTTCCAAATAAAAATGAAAGTGTTACAAAAAATAATCCTGCAAATAATCCTGAAAGAAGATACAACCAGAAAAATCTCTTTTTTCCAATAATCATTTCAAGAAAACTCCCAATAAAAAACAATGAAAGCATATTGACTATTAAATGAAAAATTCCCGCGTGCATAAACATGCTTGTCAATAATGTCCAAAAATAATTGTTAGTAAAAAAATTAAAGGGCTGTAAGTAAATATATTTCTCAATTCCAAATATAGCTATTAGTATGCTGAATGCTATAAAAGTTGCAATATTAATCAAGATGAGCCGGCTAGTAATACTTAAATTAGAAAACCAAATCGAAAACAAGCTTCTTCTCTTTCTTGGAAAATTTTTTTCTCCTTCATCTATTTTAGAAACCCTAAAATAATGCTTGGTCATTTTAAGTCTTCTTCTTTTTTAATTTTTTCTTGGATTTTGTTTTTGTTTTTTTATTTTTTTCCCTAGAAAGCATTTTAGCTTTAGTCTTCATTTTAGCTCTTCTTTCAAGACTTTTTTTGATTTTTTCTTTTTTAATGGTTTTTAATAATTTTTTATCAAGTTTTTGCTGTTCTTGTCGGATTTCACTTCTTATTGATTCAAGCCCCCGATTAAGTTTTTCTATTTTCTTTTTTGTTTCTTCAATAAGAGGTGTATTATCTGCAAGCCCATAAACCTCTCCACATTCACTGCAAGTAAAATTAGTAATCAATGCATTTTCTTCGTTTACTTCTCTTCCACAAAGTTTGCATTTGTAAAATCTTTGTGTTTGTTTTTTAGCCAAATCATTTTTAAGATTGATTATTTCATTATTCCAAGTTTGTTCTAAAACTTCAAGGGATTTCATAATATTAAATGTCCAAAAATAGATATACCAACCTTTTCTCTTATCTTTTTTTCTTATAGATGTTAAAATTCCAAGATGAGAAAGCCTATAAAGTAAATTTCGTGTTTGATTTATAGTTAATCCGAGTTTTTTTGCAATTAAAAACTCGTTTATGTCTTTTTTATTATAAAGCAAATCTACAATCTTAATTGCCTCTGGTCCAGCAGTATTTTCAACAACTCGTTTTATAAAATTGATTTGCATACAAATAGATTTAACGAGGTGTATTTATATATTTTTAGGATGTCTGAATCTCGGATATTTAGGGTAAGATTTAAAAACACAGGATTCATAAAAGAATTAATAAAAAGAGGATAAGAATTCAAAATAAAAATGGCTTTCTTTAAAAAAAATGTAAAAGAAACGAGCAAACTCGATTTGCCTGAACTTCCAGGAACATCAAAACTTCCAGAACTGCCAAGTTTACCTTCTCTGCCCGAAAGCAAAGCAAATGATTCTTTTAGCATTCAAGCAATAAAAAGCAGCATAAGGGGCGATAAAAATATGCCTGAAGAAAAAAGAACAATGGAATTAAATGAGGGTATTGAAAGAACACAATTTATGCCAATGCCTCAAAAAAGAATAGAATCCAGAAAAGAGCCAGTATTCGTAAAGCTGGATAAATTTAAAGATTCTGTGCAGAAATTTGAAGAAATTAAAACAAAGATTAATGACATTGATGCGACTTTAAGAAAAATAAAAGAAATTCGCGAAAAAGAAGACAATGAACTCAGAGCATGGGAAGAAAAAGTTCAGCTGATAAAAGAAAAAGTGGATGTTATAGATAATTCTTTATTCAGCAGGATGTAAACATGGAAGGAAGTCTGCATGTAAAAATTGAACGCGAAGATGCTATTGAAATTAAAAAAAATATTTTGACTTCTGAAGTAGACTTGCTTGAAACTATAAAATATACTAGAAACTATAATCTTTTGCGAAAACAAGAACTTATTTTAAAAGAAAAAATGCAAAAAGAATTATCAGTTCTCCATACAGTCGTTAAGGCAATAGAATCTAATTTGCCAAAAGAAGGCTTGCACTATCAAGATGCAGAAGAAAAAGCCGAAAAAGCTGCCCAAATACAAGAAATAGTTAAAGGAAAGAAAAAACAAAGCAAAGTTATAGAAAAGCATAAAACCGAACTGGAAAATGAAATTGATAGTATTCGCGAAAGATTAGCGCAGTTAGGTTAGTTTTTTAAATATAATTTTAAGTTAGTTACCTTATTTAATAATTCTAAATCAAGTTCGTAAGGAAAGCTGAACAAGTCTGGCAGAGTTTCATTATGTTATTAATAATCGCCAAATAAGCGAAGCCTAACTAAAAATTCAAATTAAGTTAATTTTTTAAATCCCTTATTCTAGAAAAGGAAAAGTTTATAAGAAAAACCTTGGTTGTTCTTATATGGCAATAAAAAATCGGGAAGAACTCATCAAAAAATATATTGAATTCTTCAAAAAAAGAGGGCATAAAGAAATTCCTGGCGCAAGTTTAGTTCCTGCAAATGACCCTACTGTGCTATTCACCACTGCGGGAATGCATCCGCTTGTTCCATACTTTCTAGGTCAGCCACATCCACTTGGCAAAAGATTAGTTGATATTCAAAAGTGCATTAGAACAGGAGACATAGAAGAAGTCGGCGATAATTTTCATTTAACATTTTTTGAAATGCTCGGAAACTGGAGTTTGGGCGATTATTTTAAGAAAGAAGCCATAGAATATTCTTTTGAATTCTTAACTAAAGAACTTGGAATAAAAAAAGAAAAGCTTTCTGTAACTTGTTTTGCTGGAGATAAAGATGCTCCAAAAGATGAGGAATCAGCAAAAATTTGGCAATCTCTTGGAATAAAAAAAGAAAATATAAAATTCCTTTCAAAAAAAGACAATTGGTGGGGTCCTGCAGGAAATACTGGACCTTGCGGTCCAGATACAGAAATGTTTGTAAATGATTGCGAAATTTGGAATGACGTTTTTATGCAATATGTTAAGGATGAAAAAGGCAAATATAATCTGGCAAAACAAAAAAATGTTGATACTGGCATGGGTGTTGAAAGAACTCTTGCAATTCTTAATAATTTCAAAAGTGTTTATGAAACCTCTATATTTCAGCCAATAATAAAAGAAATAGAAACTATTTCTAAAAAGAAAAATCTTACAAATAATAAATCTGCAAGAATAGTTGCAGACCACATAAAAGCTTCTATTTTTATCATTGCAGATGGAGTTCGTCCAAGCAATGTTGAGCGAGGATATGTTCTAAGAAGATTAATACGAAGGGCAATAAGGCATGGACAATTACTTGGAATAAAAGAAAACTTTACAACTAAACTTGTAAATGTAGTTCTAGAAATTTATCCAGATTATCCTGAACTAAAGAAAAACAAAAATCAGATAATTACTGAATTAGAAACAGAAGAAAATCGATTTAGACAAACCCTTAAGTCGGGAATAAGAGAGTTTGAAAAAATTGCAAAAGATAAAAAAGAAATTTCTTGCAAAGAGGCATTTCTTCTCTACCAAAGTTATGGTTTTCCAATTGAAATGACTAAAGAGCTAGCTAAAGAGAAAAAAATAAAGATAGATGAAAAAGGATTTGAAAAAGAATGCCAAATTCATCAAGAATTATCCAAAACTGCAAGCGCAGGACAATTTAAATCAGGATTAGCCGATAATTCCGAACAAACCAAAAAACTTCATACTGCAACTCATCTTCTTAATGAAGCACTAAGAGCAGTTTTGAAAGATAAAAACATTCATCAAAAAGGCAGCAACATAAATCCCGAAAGATTACGTTTTGATTTTAATTTTGGAAGAAAACTTACAGATATAGAATTAGTAGAAATAGAGGATTGGGTAAATGATAAAATAAAAAAGAAAATTCCGGTTAAGAGAGAAGAAATGAAATTAAGTGAAGCGCTTAAATCTGGCGCGCAAGCAGAATTCGGAGCAAAATATCCTGAAATAGTTTCAGTTTATACAATTGCAGATAGCAAGGGCAACATAATTAGCAAAGAAATTTGCACAGGTCCGCATGTTTCAAACACGAGCGAATTAGGAAAATTTAAAATTCTCAAAGAAGAAAGTTCTGCATTAGGAATAAGAAGAATTAAAGCTATTTTAGTTTAATTCTTCCTAATAAAAGGAAGGGTTGCTGCCGAGCAAGTTCACGAGTCTATGGAAGAAAGATTCGAGTGAACTTGTGAGCTAGGGAAAACTTGGTTGCCCTGGCGAAGTATTAAGGCAACAATACAATAATAAATCTGCAAAGAGAAGCTTCTTACCCCTAAAGTTTATGGACATTATTAAAATTATTTGGAATGCGCAGCCTAGAACTTGCATTGAAGTAACTAATAATAACAATGCAAATTCGAGCACTAATTAAAAATAAAAAAGAAAATAAAATTTGCTTATTTAAAATAAGCTATTGCTTCTTTGTTGAATCCCAAATACCAGATTATAACTGCAGAAATTACTAAGTTTACCAAACTAAAAGAGGTAATAGAACCGAGTAATCCTAAAACTGAGAATACTAATACTAAGATTCTTGCCCAATTTTTTCCATTCCATAATCCCTTACCTATAAAAATATCAAGTACTCCTAAAGCAATTGCTACTAATCCAATTATTATGAAAGCTGTAACTCCCAATGCTGCAAATGTAGCATATCCTGGGACCATAGAAAGAAATGAGCCAAAGAAAGCAGAACCTGCCATCATCATCACTCCGCCAAGTATCGTGAATGCTGCTCCAATATATGTAAGAATAGCAAGTATTTTTACTCCAACGGGCATTGATTTAATGACTTGTTTCTGAACTTTTACTGTTTTTGCCATGTTGTTTTTATGAAATAAAAATAACAATCAGAAAATTCTTAATTTTCTGAATCTAAAAAAGCAGGTTTATTCAACCCAAAGGGTTTAGTTGCTTTTTTAGTAGTTAGTTTATTTCTTTTTTATTAACCTCCTTTCAAAATAATGAAGCTTAAATCAATATATAAACTATTCCATAACAGTAAATAACAACAATGCATAAAAACCCGAAAATCATTTAGACAAGATGATAATTCCTAAGACGCGAATTCTATCTGTAAAAGAAAAACCCGAAAATCTTGAAAGAGTATTATCAGAATTCAAGTTAAATCAACACTCCCCCAATGAATGGATGAAGAATGGAATAACTGTAGTTGGCGGCATGAATACTATGTCTGGAGAAAGTAGATTTACAATTCGCATAAAAACTTTAGGAATTATGGAAAATGAGGAAAAAGAATCTCTAGAAATCTATGAACGTCTTAAAAAAGAATATGCCAATAAAGTTTTGAGTACTTACAGCATTTAATTCCTACTCCACATAAATCCCGGGTTTCCCAGGTTTCGCTTTTGAAGCTTTTCCTTCAGGATCGTATTTGTTTTTATCATTAACCGCAAAAACCTGCACTTCTTTTCCAGCGCGTTTTGCAATTGCATCAGCATTATAGTTTCCAAGTTCATTTGGGATAACATAAAGGTAAATTTTATTGCCTTCTTTTCCTGTTTTTTCTTTTATAATATTGAGAACATTGAGTATATCTGAAACCGTCTTATCAACATTTTTTTCAGCAATCTCCAATTTTTCGTCAATCTTGCTTTTATCTGCAATAGGCCAGCTAGCCAATGAAATAAAATTTTTGTTTCCTATTTCATGCCACAATTCTTCAGTTATATGTGGGCAGAAGGGATGAATTAATTTAAGCAAAATTTCATAATTTTCTTTCTTTATATCTTCAGCAAAAGAATCAATGCATTCAACAATAGAGATTATTGCCTTAGGGTATTCAAAACTTTCCAGAGCAGAATTAACTTTATCTATAGCCGAATTAATCTTATTATCCTGCATTGGCGTAGTTTTATCGCTTATCTTTTTAGCCAGTCTAATAAGCTTATTTATAATTCTAAAACTTCCTTCAACACCTTCATCACTCCATTCCATTTGTTTATCTGGAGAAGAAACAAACATCAAGAACAATCTGGCAGTATCAATTCCATACTTATCAGAAATATCTGTTTGAAAAACAACATTGCCTTTTGATTTAGACATTTTTGCGCCGTCTTTGTAAACTACTCCCTGATTAAATAATCGGGTGAAGGGTTCATCAAAATTGACCATTCCTAGGTCTCTTAAAAATTTAATTAAAAATCTACTATACATTAAATGCCCTACCGCATGCTCTATCCCCCCAATATATTGATCTACGGGCATCCAATAATCAGTTTTCTTTTCATCAAAAGGTTTCTTGTCATTATGTGGATCGCAATATCTCAAGAAATACCATGATGAATCCATAAATCCGCCCATAGTATCGGTTTCACGTTTTGCATTCTTATTCCCACATTTAGGGCATTTTGTGTTCACCCAATCTTTTGCAGTTTCAATTGGATTGCCCGCAGTTTTGAAATCAACTTTTTCTGGAAGCAAAACCGGCAAATCTTTTTCAGCTACGGGAACAACTCCACATTTATCACAATAAACAATGGGTATAGGTGTTCCCCAATATCTTTGTCTTGAAATCATCCAGTCTCTAATTTTATAATTAGTGGTTTTTCTTCCCAATTTTAAAGTCTCTAAATGTTTTGTAATTTCTTCTATTGCTTTTTTATTTTCCAGTCCATTGAATTTCCATGAACTAACTAGTATTCCTTCACCAGTATATGCCTCTTTCATAGTTAGTTCATTAAGTTTTCTATCTTTTGGCTGAATAACAACCTTCATCGGAATTTTATATTTTTTAGCAAATTCAAAATCTCTTTGATCATGAGTTGGAACAGCCATAACCATTCCACTTCCATAATCTGCAACAACAAAATTACCTGCCCAAATAGGAATTTTTTCTTTTGTAACAGGATTTATTGCAAAACTTCCTGTAAAAACTCCATCTTTATCCAATCTTTCAATTTCTTCTGCGCTTCGCGCTTTTCTGCATCTTTCAACAAATTTTTCTACTTCTTCTCTATTATGTTTTGGAACTAATTCCATTAATTTTGGATGTTGTGCAGCAATAACCATAAAGGTTACTCCGTAAAGTGTATCCGAACGAGTTGTAAATACTGGCCATTTTTGTTTATTTATTTCAAATTCAACTTCTGTTCCATGTGATTTTCCAATCCAGTTTCTTTGCATAGTTTTTATCTTATCACTCCATTGAATTTTATCTAAATCTTCCAGAAGTCTATCTGCATAAGCTGTAATTTTAAAGAACCACTGCTCCATTTCTTTAGTTTTAACTTCTTCACCACATCTCCAGCATTTTCCACCTTCTGCTTCTTCATTAGCAAGAACACTTTCGCATTTTTGACACCAATTAACAGGCGCCTTTTTTCTATAGGCCAATCCTTTCTCAAATAATTTTAAGAAAAAATACTGATTCCATTTATAATATTGAGGTTCATGGCTAGCAATCATTCTACTCCAATCGTAGCTATTTCCCAATGCTTTAAAATAAGAAGTTATTTTTTTTATAGAATTTTCAGTATATTGTTTTGGATGTATTCCTTCTTTCTTTGCAGCCTGTTCAGCAGGCAAGCCAAAACTGTCATAACCCATTGGATAAAGAACACTGAAATTGTTCATTCTTTTAAAACGAGCAAAGACATCTCCAATAGTATAATTTCTCACATGACCTACATGAAGGAAACTGGCGCTAGGATAAGGATACATTTCAAGAACATAACATTTTTCTTTTTTTGAGCTTTCATTAGTTTTGAATATTTCTTTTTCTTCCCATTCTTTCTGCCATTTTTTCTCTATTTTAGCAAAATCTACTTTCTCTTCTTCCCTATACTCAGTTTTAGATTTTGCAAGTTTTTTACCCTCAATAGAATCCTCTAACTTTTTCAATTCATTGCCCAAATTAGCTTCTTTTTTCTTTCCGACCATGTTATCCATTATAATCCTCGGTTTTTAAAATATTGCTCCCATGACTTATAAAATCAATTTTGCCATAATCAACCCAACCATAATATCTTCTATAGCCATTAAATTGAATAACATTTGTTCCCTTAGGAATCGCGTGCATTTTTTCACTTGGTTTTGGATTTACCCTATAGAATCTTATTCTTCCAGATTCACATCTAAAATGAGTTGCTTCTGGATGGCATGCTACTTCAAGGCCGCTTTGCCATTCAATATCAATAGAGCACAGAGTTTTAATCATCTTATCATCCAGAAATTTAAGCGGAAAATAAAATGACTCTTATAAAAGAGTCAGGACTAGCACTAAAACGAGAACTAAGCTTGTAGATGCTAGTTTAATTTCCATAAAATAATAAGAAACAAGTATTATTTAAAGATTTCTATAAATAAAAATTAAGCAACGCCAAATAATCTCTTGAACCAATTAATAATTTGCTGGAAAAATCCGGAGGAATTACATTCTTCATTGTAGCCAGTTATACAATCTCCAGTATAAATTGGAGTATAAGAACAATCTTCTTTTTCAGAAGAAATTAATTGGACGCATTCTTCAGATTTTTTCTCTGTTTGATTTGCACTAGCAGTAATATTTATGCACGCACCTTCCTTGCATCCATTATAACAGATATAATAAGCATCTTCGGGAATATCGGCTGCGCAATATTTTTCAACAAGCTGATTTTTATTTGCAGATGAACAGTAGTCATAAACCGGAGTTCCATAAGATAATGAAACACTTCCCTTAGCATAATAATTCAATCCATCAGGATATTCTTGGTTTACATCACTATCTGTACAAGTAGCAAAAACTCCAACCGTCCCAAATAATACTAAAAAAATTCCTAGTATAATGAAAATTAGAATAGCCTGCTCTTTTTTCATAATTGAATTATCAGCAGCAGGTTTAAATAGTTTTCTTGAGATTAATTATCATCATGGCATTTGAAATCTATAGTATATCAAAGAATGTTTATCAGAGCAATCGAGAAGAAGCAATAGCTTTAGCCAGCAAGAGTAATATCGGTGAAATTAAAAATGGAAAAGTTATTTATTCAATTCTTGAAGTTCTCTATCTTCTTGATAAAAATAAAGCAGAATTAATTGAGAAGAACAAGGCCCTAAAGTTTAATGAATTTATGAAACAAAACAAAAAACTTCACACCATTTATGAGGTTTTCAAAGATTTGCGCGATAAGGGCCATGTTATAAAAGAAGGAATGAAATTTGGTGCAGATTTTAGAGTTTATGAAAAGGGCGACAAACCTGGAAAAAATCACGCAAAATATCTTTTGCATATTCTTCCATCTTCAAAAAAACTATCGCCAAAAGATTTCGCAGCAAAAGCCCGTGTCGCGCACTCAACAAATAAAATTCTTCTAATGGCACTTGTTGATTCAGAAGGCGATGTAAGTTATTATGAAATTAACTGGAAAAGTTATTAAGTAAGTTTAGGGAAGAAAAATCAAGAATTAAACTCCTCTTCTAACTAATCCGACTAACAATTATTAATATTCTAGAAACTAAATCTATTTCTTAATAAGAATAATATCGATAGTAGAAACATTAACCTTTTTTCCTTCCTTGTTTTCGAATTCTTCGCTGTTAATTTTTATATCTTTAACGGTTATATTTTCTTCTTTTAGGAATTTCTTTGCAGAAACTTCAGCAACATCAACTGCTCTTGAAATAAATTTTCCACGGGCTTTTACAATAACTTCTTTTTGATTTTTAGTCTTAAATTGCGTAACTACGCCAGTAACGTAATTCATAAAAGGCTTTTCGCCAATATAGATAATATTGCTATCTGCATGTTCACTTTCTGATAGGTGTTGCTTTTCGTCTGTCATTTGTTTCTGTTATTGTAGTAGTTGTTTATTCTTCTAGTGTTTCTTTTTGTGGTCTCTTTTTTTTCTGGGCATCTATGTTAATTCTGGTGATGTAGCCTGCAATTCGGTTTCTCAACCTTTTACTAGGCATATTAGATCCAAGGTGTCGTTTATTGTTATTAAACTCACCACTAAACTTGTTTTCTTCTTTTAATAAAGCTTTCGCTGTTCTTTTGATAAGCGCACTTTTTATTCGACCCATATAATTACCCTTTTTTAGTTGTTTTTAAAGTTTATTGTTCTTCGTTTTGCTCAAAAGATTCAATTGCCGCCAGCTTTTTGTAAGCTTCGATTATCTCTTTTGTTTTTCTAGAAGTATCGCCCTTAGAGATAATATAATACGGAAGGTCAAGAGCCAAAGATTTTTTATAAGCTCTCATAATATCTGCAGCCTCTACTTTTTTCTTATCGTAGGCTGCCAAAAGATATTCCACATTTCTTATTTTTATTCTTGCAAATACCTGTTTTCTGTCATATTGCTCCACATTCACAAGTTCTATGGACTTTTTGTCAAGAGTTTGTTTTATTTCGCTAAGAAACTTTTCTTTTGCAGATTCTTTTCTTTTAACGGATTTTTTCTGAATTTCCTGTTTTTTTGCTTCTTTTTTATTCTTGGGAAAATTAAGTATTTCGCTTTTTAATTTTTCCAGTTCTTTTCTTTTCTCTTCAAGCTCATCATTTATTTTATTAATCTCTTTTTCTTGTTTTATTTGAAGTTTAATCTCGCCCGCTTCTTCTTTTTTCGGTTCTATCTTTATTTCTGGAACAGGTTCAATTAATTTTGCTTTAGGAAATAATTTTTCTAGCGCAGCATCTTCATTTACTAAGAAATATCTCCAGTAAAGTTTTTCATCTTTTTTAATTGGAATCGCAAAATCTTTTAATCCTCTTAAAGCTACACGAACTATTGGCGTCTGCTGCTGATCATCTAAAACGCCTTTTTCTTTTAATAACAAACAGGCTTCTCTATCTTTTGCATCTAAATGATTAGTAAAGTTTTCAAGCATTGCAACTTTGTTTTTAGGATAATATAGCGGACTTCCTCCAACTTTCATATCACTTATTTTCAAATGTCCCTCTTCTGAAAGTTCAGATAAAAATGCAGAGGTGAATAAAGAATTCAATCCAACGTGCTTCGCTAAATTAACTGGCAAACTTGGCCCTCTTTCATTCAAATATTTTATCAGTCTCTCTTTGACATATTTGGCGTCTATTTGTTGCTGCGACATATAATAATACTTCTAAAGAGAGTTATAAAGTTTATTGGGTTTGTGTGATATAAATAAAGAGAGAATAAATGGCTGCTTCCCTAGTTTAGATTCTTGCAGCATACTTGGAATTTTTCAGCATCTCATAATGCCCTTCTGAATTAAATTGCGCTTCAGTGAATCTTAATCTCTCTGCATCTGTCAAATGGAGCAACATGCAACCTACAAAACAATAATAATGCTCTTTTCCACTTTCATCGACTCTAATTGCTCGAGCATTCTTTCTAGTAGCACTGCATTTTGTTCTATCTCCGCTTCTACATTCTGCACATTGATATTTTCTCCAATGCTCCAACATCCATAACGGAGTACGAACTTTTACCATTTTATTTAAATATTATGGCTGGAGAGGGAGTTGAACCCCCGACTTCGAGCTCATGAGACTCGCACTCTACCACTGAGTTACCCAGCCATATAAAATCCAATTTGTGAATGTTTTTAAAGCTTAGTGATTATATCTTATTGAAAATGAAAGTAATGAATGTTGTTTTCGGCATTGGCATCGCGATTATTCTATTTATAGTAGTTATGCTTGGAACACAGGTTTTCTACAAAGAACCCGTTTACACAGATTATTGCAACTATTCTATGTATCCTCAAGTAGCCTCTGTTTATGACAGTTCTATTTGCTCTGATAATATAACTGTAAAAGACTGCAACGCCCTAATCAAAATAAAGCAGAGCACATTAGACAAACAATCAGAGTATTATAACGAATGTCAGAAAAAATACGAAGAGGTTACAAAAGTATACGGCAAAAATCTTTTTATTATAAACAATGTTGTTGGCATAATTTTGATTATAATCAGTTTATTTTTATTTTCTATGGTGAATATCGCTGCGGGCAGCGCTTTTGCAGGTTTAGCTCTAATAATTTATGGATTTATGCGTGGTTGGCAAGGAACTGGCGATATTCTAAAATTCGTAGTGGCTTTAATCGTTGCAACAATGTTCATTGTTTTTGCGGTAAAAGTTAATAAGCGCTACACTAAATTCTCTAAAAAGAAATAATGGTTATAGAAAACATCACCTCTTCAGGCATATTAGGAACACTTTCGAATCTGCCGGGAGTAGGAACTCTTGTTAATGTTCTATCTGGAATAGGACTTGTAATCATTATTTACTTTATTTTTCTAATCATCCGAACAATAACTCAGATAAGACATAATCAAAACATAAAGAAACTAGCAGAAAATGTTGAAGAAATCAACAAGAAGATGAATATTCTAATTGGCAAAGATAAAAAGAAAAAGTAGTTTTATAAGCCCCTAATTAAATGCATGAAGCCAAAACCTATCTACTCAAAACTTCTATTTCCTAATTTTAAAAATATTAATAATCGGTTAATGGGCAAAGCCTAACATAAAACTATTTGCAGCTATCAGAAATCAGCTGTCCAAAACCATTATTCTTTCCTTTAAAAAATTGTTCTGCAAGTGACTCGCTTAAAGATTCTAATGGGAAGTAACATTCCCTTAACGCATTCCCGTTAGAAGTCATCTTAATTTCACAAAACATACCATCAACCTCTCCAACAACTTCCAATATAATCAATCCAGAATCTGACTCCCAGTCTAATCTTGCTGGTGTGCAAGTTACCAAATTTTGGCTAATGCAGTTAATATCACTGCAAGGATTATCTGAGGCAATAGCAAAAAGAGTTATGCCAAAATTAGGGCCAGCATAAATAAAAACACACACGCCGAGCAAAATAGTTGCAATAATACTCATCAAAATCTCACGTCTCATTTTCATAATTCTCGAAGGGCTTTATTATTTATAAACTTATCCAAGCTTAACATTATCTCCCATCTTTCTAGGAATAATATGAAGATGATAGTGTTTAACTATCTGGCCTGCTGCTTTAAAATTATTCTGAACAAGATTGATGCCTTCTGCCTTATGCTCTTTAATTAACCTCGCAGATTGCTTTTTAGTCAAATCCAGTAACTCTATTCCCAGAGTAGTCGGCAAATCCAAAACATTTTCATAATGGTTCTTAGAAATAATCAAACAATGTCCTTCAGCAATAGGATTAGCATCATTAATTACAATAAAATTATCTGTATCAGCAATCTTTTCAGTTTTTATTTTACCAGCAGCAATTTTACAGAAGATACAATCAGATTTATTCATCTTATTTCTCTCCTTCTTAAAACAGGATTCAAAACTCTTCCAGTCATTACGAAGTTATCATATCTTGGCGTAACTATTTTATATTTGGGTTTAGAATCAGTCAAAACAGGAATACCTGCTCTATATTCCTCCACAGGGGGAATTACTATTCTTGATTTATCTTCCATTTTATTATTCAAGTAAAAGCAAGCTAAGCATTATAAGTATTCCTATAATGAAAGAGATTATTTGTATCGCTGATTTTTTAGTATTAGTTTCTTTATGAAGTTCTGGAATTAAATCACTGCCGGCAATATAGACAAAACCACCAATTGCGATAGAAATTAAGAAGACTTCTGAATTAACAAAAAACTTAGATACTGATAATCCTAAGATGGTTCCAAGAATTGCAACTAAACCAGTTAAAAAATGAAGCATTATCGCTTTCATTCTTGAAAAACCTGCATAAATCATTATTCCTATATCTCCCATTTCTTGAGGAATTTCATGAAGCACCACTGCAATAGTTGTTGCGATTCCAGCAGGTATGCTAACAAGATAACTTGCGGCAATAATTAGTCCGTCTATAAAATTATGCAAACCGTCTCCAACAAGGTTCATA
>Ga0172370_10000805_pt1 | contig 48857 bp, 32 predicted proteins | sample LakKiv5m_FD_114538 | JGI IMG/M metagenome (GOLD analysis project Ga0172370, IMG submission 114538) | Freshwater microbial communities from Kabuno Bay, South-Kivu, Congo - kab_022012_11.5m | ecosystem: Environmental > Aquatic > Freshwater > Lake | place: Democratic Republic of the Congo...
CGGCCTGGCCCGCGAGGTGCTGCTGGCGGCGTTGGCTCCGGCGCTGTGGCCCGACGTGCAGCGCGCCTACATGCGCCTGTGGGGCGACTACCTGAAGCGCCAGCCCGACGTGGCCTTCCTGGCCCGGCTGATCGCCTCGAACGACGCGGAAGAGGCCGAGGTGCTGCGCGCGCTGGGCCACGCCGAGCCGCTCTGCGCGTCGGGCCTGCTCGACGTGTACCCGGGCGACCAGGCCCCGGCCGTGCCCCGCCTGTACCACGGCGTGGCGGTCTGCGACGCGCTGGTCCGCTTCGCGCTGGGGCAGCCGCGCCTCAGCGAGCTGCAGCGGGTGGGGCCCTCGACGGAGGCGGAGCGCCCCGAGCTCTACGGCGACGCGGCGGCGGCGCTGGGGACGCTGCTGGTCGCGCCCGACGCGCGTATCTGCCTGCACGGTCCCGCCGGCAGCGGGCGCCGTACGCTGGTGCGTGGCGTGGTCGAGTCGCTCGGCCTGGCGCTGCTCGAGCTCCCGCTGGCGGGGGTGGCGCGCGCCGGCTTCGACACGGTGGCGGCGCGTGCCCTGCGCGATGCCCGCCTGCTGGGGGGCGTGCTGCTCGTCGACGCCACCGGCGCCGAGGCCAAGACCGACGAGCTGATCGCGCTGCTGCAACCCGTACTGACGGCCAGCCGCCAGAACCCGGCCCGCGTCGTGTTCGTGATCGAGGACGCGCTCGACCTGCTGGTCCAGGCCCTCGACCGACGCCACGTGCTGCGGCTCGGCTACCCGACCGCGGCCGAGCAGGAGTCCCTGTGGCGCTACCACCTGGCGGCGGTGGGGGGCTACCGATCGTCGGTCGAGCCGCTCATCCGCGAGGTGGTCACGCGCTACCCCAGCCTGCCCGACGGCGTGCGGCGCGCCTCGATGGACGCTGTCGATCGCGCTCGCCTGCAACGGGGCGCCGACGCCGAGCCCGGCCTGGGCGACCTGCTGTGGGCCGCCCAGAACCTGACCAACACGCGCATCCTGTCCATCGCCGAGCGCGTACCCACCACCATGACCTGGGAGGACCTGATCCTCCCCAACGAGACCTTCGTCGCGCTGAACGAGATCGTGACCTACTTCCGCTACCGCGAGACCGTGTTCGACGACTGGGGCTTCAAGCGCAAGCTGCCCTACGGGCGCGCGCTCACGTCGTTGTTCTACGGGCCTCCCGGCACCGGCAAGACCATGGCCGCGGGCATCCTCGGTCGCGAGTTCGGCATGCCCGTGTTCCGCGTCGACCTGGCCGCGGTGGTCTCGAAGTACATCGGCGAGACCGAGAAGAACCTGAACCGCGTGTTCGAGGAGGCCGAGTTCGCGCGCGCCGTCATCCTGTTCGACGAGGCCGACAGCCTGTTCGGCAAGCGCACCGAGGTGAAGTCGTCGGTCGATCGCTACGCGAACCTCGAGGTGAACTTCCTGTTGCAGAAGATCGAGGCCTTCGACGGCGTCGTGATCCTGACCACCAACTTCGAGCGCGCCCTCGACGACGCCTTCAAGCGCCGCATCCGCTTCAAGATCCTCTTCCCCTTCCCCGACGCCCCGCACCGCCTGCTGCTCTGGCAGAGCATGCTGCCGCGCGAGGCGCGCGTCGAGGGCGACCTCGGCCTCGAGGATCTCGCCAAGCGGCTCGACATGTCCGGCGCCAACATCAAGAACGCGGTGCTCCGCGCGGCGTTCCTGGCCGCCGAGGAGGGCGGCCCCATCACCGCCCAGCGCCTCGAGCGCGGGGCGCTGCGCGAGTTCAAGGAGATGGGTAACCTGGTACGGGAGCCGAACCACGATGACGACGACCACGCCGCCCGGCGCTGAGCCCGGGCACGACCTGGGGCTCGATGACGAGCTCTCGTTGCTGCTGCTGGGGGGCGACCTGCAAGGCGCGGTGGACCGCCTGGCCGCGCTGGCCGAGGCCGCACCCGACGACACCGCGCGCGTGCGTGCCGTGGTGGCCCGCGCGCGCCTCTTGACCGCGCTCGGTCGTCGCTCCGAGGCGCGCGCCCTGTTGCTGGCGCTGGAGCAGGACGGAGCCGACCGGGGACCCGCACCGACGGCCCTGGTGGCCCTCGAGCGCGCCACGGCCTGCGCCGAGGAGGGCGATCTCGAGGGGGCGCGCGCCCGGCTGGCGCTGGCGTCGCGGATCGACCTGCCGCTGCCCGAAGACGCGGTGCTGCGCGCGGTGACCAAGGTGGCCGCGCTCACGGCCTTGCAGAGCGGCGTGGCGTTGGGCGAGGCGACCGCGTTGCTCGCGCGCCTGTCGCCGACCGCGCGTACCGGCGTCGAGGCCAACCTGCTGGTGGCCGAGGGGCGCTTCACCGACGCGCGCGACCTGCTCGAGCGCGCGGCGCGGCAGGCCGCCCGTGCCGAGGCGCAGACCGAGAGCGCGGGCCTGCTCGTCCACCTGGGCGCCGTGCTGCTGGCCACCGCCCTGCCCGGCGAGGCCGTGCGCCCGCTGAAGGAGGCCCGCACCGCCGCGGTGGCCATCCCCGATCCGCTGCTCTACGCTGCGGCGTCGGCCCTGCTGGCCGTCGCGTACTGGCTGGTCGAGGACCGCGTGAACACGTACGCGGCCTGCATCCGGGCCGCCGTGAGCCTCGACGACCTGGTCGGTCCGGGCGCGGGGGCGTTGTTCCAGCACCTGTTGGCCACGTTGCGGGCGGCCTGGGGCGACGAGGCGTACCGCGCGGTGGCCGAGGACTACGTGGAGCGTCGCAAGAAGGGCGCCGTCGAGTGATCGCGGGGAGCGCCCGCCTCAGCCGGCAACCGCCACGGACCCCTGCTCGCCGAGGATTCGGAGGGCGGGATCCAGCGCCAGTTCGGGTCGGAACGCGTTGATCGTGTGGGGGGAGTCCGCCGGGATCATGGCCCGGACGGCCTCGAGATCGCCCCTCGACAGCAGGGACCGGACGTTGGTCGTGCGGAACTCGTGCGGCAGGCCGCTGTTCGCGATGAGCCGCATGGTATCCCACAGGCGCGCCATGGGTGTACGTACGCCCGACAGGCGGTCGTAGCAGGACGCCGGCGCCTTCACGTCCATGGCCACGAAGTCGACGAGGCCGGCCTCGAGCAGCCCGGCCACCACGTCGGGCCGGCTGCCGTTGGTGTCGAGCTTCACGCGATAGCCGAGCGCCTTGGCCCGCCGGCAGAAGTCGGCGAGATCCGGCTGCAACGTGGGCTCGCCGCCGCTGACGACCAGCCCCGCCAGCTTACCGGCGCGGGCCTCGAGGAAGCGCCAGACCTCGGCTTCGGGCATCGCGTCGCCCGACGCGTCGAGCAGCCCCGCGTTGTGGCAGAAGGGGCAGCGGAAGTTGCAGCCCTGCGTGAAGACCACGGCCGAGGGTACGCCCGGGTAGTCGGACAACGAGAAACGAACCAGGCCGCCGATCCTCACGCGTGGGCCTCCGGCGTGGGGATCTGATCGGGGCGGGGGCTGGTCGCAGGCTGGCACAACGCCGCGTCGTAGGTCGAGCGGATGCGGAACTCCTCGCGCTTGCCTTCGTTCCACTGGTCGACGGGCCGCAGGTAGCCGACCACGCGCGAGTAGACCTCGGTCTTCTCGTCGCACGTGGGGCACGTCGCCGGGCCGCCCTTCAGGTAGCCGTGGGTGGGGCAGACGGCGAACGTGGGAGAGAGCGTGAAGTAGGGCAGCCGGTAGTTCGAGCAGACCGTGCGTACGAACGCCTTGACGGCGGCCGGGTCGCTGGCGGCCTCGCCCAGGAACACGTGCTGCACCGTGCCGCCCGTGTAGCGCGCCTGCAATTCGTCCTGCAGGTCGAGCACCTCGAAGACATCGTTCGAGTAGTTCACGGGCAGCTGCGTCGAGTTCGAGTAGAAGGGCCGCGTCGGTCGCTCGGCGACCGAGTCGGTGGCGTCGGCGGCCGAGAGCAGGTCGGCGTAGCGCTCGGCGTCGAGCTTGGCGAGGCGGTAGCCGGCGCCCTCGGCCGGCGTGGCCTCGAGGTTGTACAGGTGGCCGGTCTCCTCCTGGAACGCCGTCAGGCGATCGCGCAGGTGATCGAGGACGCGCGCGGCGAAGGCCACCCCGCGCGGGGTGCCGATGTCGCACCCCAGCAGGTTCAGGCAGGCCTCGTTCATGCCGACCAGCCCGATGGTCGAGAAGTGGTTGTGCCACCAGGCGCCGTGCCGCGCCTTGACGTCGCGCAGGTAGAACTTGGTGTAGGGGTACAGATCCTTCTCGGTCAGCACCTCGAGCACCTTGCGCTTGGTCTCGAGGCTGGTGCGCGCGATGGCGAGCAGCCGGTCGACGCGCACGAGGAAGTCGGCCTCGTCCTCGGCCAGGTAGCCGAGGCGCGGCATGTTGAGCGTGACCACGCCCACGGAGCCCGTGAGCGGGTTGGCGCCGAACAGCCCGCCGCCGCGCTTCTGCAGGTTGCGCAGGTCGAGGCGCAGGCGGCAGCACATCGAGCGCGCGTCGTCGGGGCTCATGTCGGAGTTCACGAAGTTCGCGAAGTAGGGGATGCCGTACTTGGCCGTGACCTCCCAGAGCGGCTGGAGCGCCGGGTCGTCCCAGTCGAAGTCGCGGCCGATGTTGTAGGTGGGGATGGGGAACGAGAACACGCGCCCCTTGGCGTCGCCCTCGCTCATGACCTCGAGGAAGGCGCGGTTGAACAGGTTCATCTCGGGCTGGAACATGGCGTACGTGTCGGCCGTCTCGCGACCGCCCAGGACGACCGGCTGGTCGGCCAGCGGCCCCGGCACGCGCAGGTCGAGCGTGATGTTCGTGAACGGCGTCTGGAACCCCACGCGGGTGGGTACGTTCAGGTTGAACACGAACTCCTGCAGGGCCTGCTTGACCTCAGGGTAGGTGAGCTTGTCGTGGCGGATGAAGGGCGCGAGCAGCGTGTCGAGGCTCGAGAACGCCTGGGCGCCGGCGGCCTCGCCCTGCAGCGTGTAGAAGAAGTTGACCACCTGGCCGAGGGCCGTGCGGAAGTGCTTGGCCGGCGCGCTCTCGGCCTTGCCCGGGGCGCCGCGGAAGCCCGAACGCAGCAGGTCCTGCAGGTCCCAGCCCACGCAGTAGACCGACAGGAGGCCCAGGTCGTGCAGGTGGACGTCGCCGGAGGCGTGCGCCTCGCGCACTTCGGGTGTGTAGATGCGCGAGAGCCAGTAGGTCTTGGTGACCTCGCTGGACACGTAGTTGTTCAGGCCCTGCAGCGAGTAGGCCATGTTCGAGTTCTCGTTCACGCGCCAGTCGAGCTTCTGCAGGTAGCTCTCCATCAGGTCGATGTCGGCCTGGGCGGCCATCTCGCGGTTGCGGGCGTGCTGGTCGCGGTACAGGATGTAGGCCTTGGCCGTGCGGCGGAAGGGGCTGGCCAGCAGCACCTCCTCGACCAGGTCCTGGACCTGCTCGACCGTCGGCTGCGCCTCACGGACTACGGTCTGGGCCAGCGACACGACGCGCAGCATGAGCGAGCGCGCCACGTCCTCGCCGAACTCGCCCGACGCGGTGCCGGCTTTCTTCAGGGCGTTCGTGATCTTCTGCGGATCGAAGGCGGCGGTGCGACCGTCGCGCTTGGTGATGCGGGTGAAAGGAGCAAGGCCGAGCGTCTCGGCCGTCACCAGCCCACGTTCCATCGGTTCGTGCCTCCGTGAACCCCCCGAAGCGTCGCGGCGCCGGTCGGCGGGATGGGTTTCGAATTGACGCACGACCACGTCGAGACCGGATGGGTCACGTCGTGAAGGGTTCAAACGATCATCGACGCTCCGCTACCGGCCTCCCCAAGGCGGGCGCGGCCCGTCGATCGGTGTCCCCCGGCGTGTGTCGGACTGCTACAAGATATTGTAGGGCCCCGCGAGGTCAAGCACAAAATCCAGCGGCTCGCGAGCCCGCGATTCCGCTTCAGAAACCCATCACCTTGACACCTCGACCGGCTCGCGCTACGTAATCACCGACGGGGCGCGTGACGGGAAGTCGGTGCAAGACCGACGCGGGCCCGCCGCCGTAAGCGGGGACGAAACCGGCAAGTCCGCAAGCCACTGGGGGCGCTCCCCCCGGGAAGGCGCCGGGAGTAGGACGATCCGCGAGCCGGAAGACCGGCGCGCCCCAGCGAACGACGAGTCTCTCACGGCGCTGAGGGCGAGCCATGGACCACTCCCTGTCACGGTTCCCAGTCCTTTGTCTCCTGGTCGCGTCCATGTGCAGCCCGTCCGGCTGCGACGCCGATTCCTCCCCTGCCATCGATGGCTTCGAGGCCTCGGCCGACGTCGCCACGGGGCTCGACGACCTGTCGGGCACCGGCGCGATCGCGGCGACCGCACCGGGGATCGTAGGCTGGGCCGCGGGGGTGGTCACGCCCGTCCCGTGGGGCACCGACCTGCTGCCCGAGTGGCAAGAGATCGAACGGGCCCTCGGGCCGGCGACGGGCGACCCCCTCGACGTGGTCTCGCTCGGCAACGGTGGGGCGCTGGCGGTCAGCTTCGATCCGCCCATCGCCGACGGGGCCGGCGCCGACTTCGCGGTCTTCGAGAACGGCATCACCGACACCTTCCTCGAGCTCGCCTGGGTCGAGGTGTCGTCCGATGGCGCCACCTTCGCGCGCTTCCCGGCCCGGTACACGGGGGACAAGCCGGTCTCGGCCTACGGCGGCCACGATCGTGCGCTGATCGAAGGGTTCGCCGGCCGGTACCGCGTGGGCTTCGGCACCCCGTTCGACCTGGCCGACCTGGCGGCCGCCCCCGGCGTCACCGGCGGCGCCGTCGACCTGTCCGCCGTCCGGTTCGTGCGGCTGGTCGACGTGATCGGCGACGGGAGCGTCCACGACGTCGAGGGGAACCCCGTCTACGACCCGACGCCCACCGTCGAGAGCGCGGGCTTCGACCTCGACGCGGTGGCCGTGCTGCACGCCGCTGGACGCTGACCCATGCGCCGGGGCGTATCGGCGCTCGCGTTGGTGTTCGGGCTCGGCGTGCTCGGCGCGCTGCCCGCTCGTGCCGACGAGGCCGACGACGGGGCCTACGAGCTGCCCGCCGTGGTGGTCGAGGGCGAGCGCACGCTGCAGGAGCTCGAGCACGACCGCACCGCGGCGGGCACGGTGCTCGAGGGCGCGGCGCTCGAGCGCCCGGGGCAGGCCCTGCCGGACGTGGTCGATGCCCAGGCCGGCGTGCGCGTGCAGCGCGTCGGTGGGCCGGGCTCGATCCGTACGCTCTCGATCCGCGGCTCCACGCCCGAGCAGGTGCTGGTCACCCTCGACGGCATCCCCTTGAACGTGGCGGCGGGCGGGGCGGTCGACCTGTCGCGGCTGCCCGTCGGCAACCTCGAGCGCGTCGAGATCTACCGGGGCGCGTCGCCGGTCGCGTTCGGCTCCAGCGCCATCGGGGGCGTGCTGGCGCTCGAGTCGAGGAGCGGCCGCCACCGGCGGCTCGAGGCTGCCGCCAGCGTGGGCTCGTGGTGGGAGCGCGGCGCGCGCTTGTTCGCGTCCGGGCCCCTGGGGCCGACCGACCTGGCCGTGGGCGTCGATTACGCGGGCGCACGGGGCGACTTCACGTACCTGAACGACGGGGGCACGCGCTTCGACCCGTCGGACGACCGCGCGGTACACCGCCGCAACGCGGCCTTCGACCAGGTCAGCGCGCTGGCCAAGGGCCGCCTGTTCCTCGGCGAGCACGTGACGATCGCGCTGCTCGACTGGGTCTTCTGGCGCGGGCAGGGATTGCCCGGGCTCGGCTTGTACGAGACGCGACGCGCGCGCCTGGTCGCCTTCGAGAACCTGGCGGCCTTGCGCGTCGACGCCTCCGGCCTGGCCGGAGACGCCTTCGACGTGGCCGTGGTGGCGTCGTTGCGTCGACTCGATACGCGCCTGTCCGACCCGCTCTCCGAGATCGGCCTGCGCGCCGACGACAGCCGCGACCGCGCCCTGCTGCCCGACGTACGCACCGATGCCACCGTTCGCCTGCGTCCGTGGTGGGACGTGCGTGCCGCGGCCGGCTACCGGTACGAGAGCTTCGAGCCCGCCGAGGCGGGCGTGGGCCTGCCCGCGTCGACGCGCCACGCGGGCTTCGCGGCCCTCGAGAGCGGCGTGACGATCGCGCCAATCGGCCTGCTGGTGGTCCCCGCCGGGCGCGTCGAGCTCGCGTCCAGCGCGCTCGCCGCGCGCTTTGGCGAGCCGTCGCCCGACGCGAGGCCCCGCGACGTCGCCGCCACGTGGCGCCTGTCGCTGGTGCAGCAGGCGGGCCCCGATACGCAGGTCACGCTGGCCGGCGGCACGGCAGCGCGGTTTCCGTCGCTCTTCGAGCTGTTCGGCAACACGGGCGCCGTGCTCGGGAACCCGGCGCTGGTGCCGGAGTCCAGCCTGGGGCTCGAGGCCGGCGTCGTCCACGCGGCGGGCTGGCTGCCCCGTCCCCACCGTCTGCGCCTGTCGCTGTCGGGCTTCGCCACGCGCGTGGTCGATCTCATCCAGTTCGTGCAGACCGCGCAGAACGTATCGGTGGCCGAGAACGTGGCCTCGGCGCGGCTGCTGGGGCTCGAAGCCGAGGCCCGCGCCGACCTCTTCGGCCACTGGCGGCTCGATGGCGCGGCGTCGTACCTGCACGCGCGCGACACGAGTGACCTGGCGTCGCGCGAGGGCCGCGCGCTGCCCCTGCGCCCGGCGTGGCGCGCCCACCTGCGCAGCGAGGTTTACAGCTCGCCCCGGGCGTGGTTGCGCGAGGCGGCGTTGGCGGTCGAGGTGGAGCACACCGCCGGTGACTTCGTCGATCCGGCCAACCTCGTGTGGCTGCCTGCGCGTTGGCGCTTCGACGCCGAGGTGTCGGTGACGCTGGTGCCCCACCGGCTCCGCGCGGCCCTGGCCGTGCGGAACCTGGTCGGCGACCAGACGCTGGATCTCGTCGGGCTGCCGGTGCCGGGCCGGTCGGTCACCTTGCAGGTGAGTGGGAGATTCGCACCATGACCCGACGATGGGTACGGATCCTCGGGGACGCGACGCGGCGGCTGGTGCCGGTGCTGCTCGCGGCGCTGGTCGGGTGCGACGCGGCGGGGGGCGCGACGCCCGTGGGCGGACCGGCGCACGGTGTCGCGGTGATCGGCTGTGACTACGCGTCCTCGTCGCTGGCGCTGCTGGAGCCCGTGGCGGGCGATCTCGTCACCGAGGGGCTGCTGCACTCTGGCAGTGCCACGCCCGGGTTGTCGGTCGCGCTGTCGGGCGACGTCGTGCTGCCGAGCGCGTCCCCGGTGGGCGACGCGCTCGTGCTGATCGATCGGTACCCCGCCGGCGTGCTCACGTTCCTGGCGCCGACGACGGGAGAGGTGCTCGGCCAGTTGCCGGTCGCGCGGGGCTTCGCCGCCAACCCCCAGGACGTCCTAGCGTGGAGCCCCTCTCGTGCGTTCGTTTCGCGCTACGAAGCCAACCCCGATCCGCAGGCGGCGCCCGGGGAGCGCGGCGATGACCTGCTCGTGATCGACCCGGGGCGTCGCGAGGTGCTGGGGCGCGTCGACCTGGCGCCCCTGCTCGCGTCGGTCGGTTCCGAGGGGGTGCAGGCGCGCCCCGGGCGACTGGCTCGCGCCGGGGGCTCCTTGTGGGTGGCGCTCGGGCACCTCTCGCGGCGCTTCGACGTGGCCGGCGACGCGCTGATCGGCCAGGTCGATCCCGAGGCCGGCGTGGCGCTGCGGGCGCTCGTGGTCCCCGGGGTCGCGAACTGCACGTCGATCGCGGCGGTCGATGACGAGCACCTGGTGGCGGCCTGCTGCGGGCTGGTGCAGGAGGGGCGGGCCGCGCAGATCGCGCGCTCGGCGCTGCTCGCGATCGACGCGCCGACCGACGGCCCACCCTCCGCGCGGGTGCTGCGTCGCGCCGACGCCACGCCGGGCGGCCCCTTCGGCTTCGACCTGCAGGTGGCTGGCGGGCGGTGGCTGCTGGCTGTGCGCTGGGGCGACCTCCAGGCGGGCGAGCCGGATCGGCTGGTGGCGCAGGATCTGCAGGACCCGGACGCCGACCTCGTCGAGGTCCACGTGGCGTCGGGGGCGTTCGGTCTCGGAGGCGTGCTGGCCGACGACGCCCGACGCAGGCTCTACGTGGGCGACGCCGACCCCGTCGATCCGCGCGTCTACGTCTACGGCGTCACGGCGACCGGCTTCACCGCCGAGCGCGCGATCCTCACGCATCCGTCCAGCGGGCTGCCGCCGCGATCACTCGGCCTTTACTGATCGCCCGACAGGCGAACGGCGTCCCCGGTCCGGGAGCTCGCGTAGGCGGCGTCGAGCACCGCCTGCACGCGCAGCGCATCGCGCCCCTCCGAGATTGGCGCCTCCTGGCCCCCGGCGGCGGCGACGAAGTGTGCGGCCTGTGCTTCGTACATGGCCGGCAGGCAGTGCGGGACGCGCTCGGGGAAGCCCCCGGGCTCCGTCGTGACGGCGCCGGCCGCGGTCCGGGTCTCCAGTAACGTCGGGAACAGGCTCGCGTAGCCGTGCGTCCCGACCAGCCGCGTGGCGGCCTCGGGCCCCGCGGCGTGGGGCTGCCACCAGCCGCACTCGATCGTCGACACGGCGCCCCCCTCCCACTCGACCAGCACGGTGCCCACGTCGTCGACGTCGGCTGCCGGATCCGCGGCGGCCTCGTGGAAGCGGCGCGCGACGCGCGCGAACACGACCCGCGGCTCCGGGTCGCCGAGCAGGAAGCGCGCCGTGTCGAGCGCGTGCACGCCCATGTCGACCAGCGCGCCGCCCCCGGCGAGCGCGCGTCGCGTGAACCACCCGCCGGGTCCCCACCCCGCGTGGACACCGTAGCCCACCGTGCGTACCACGTCGCCGACCCGTCCGGCCGCCACGCGCTCGCGCACCCAGCGCACCTCGACGTCATGGCGCCAGCAGTGGGCCACGACCAGCAGCCTGCAATGGCGTTCCGCGGCCGCCACCATGGCGTGCCCCTCGTCGGCATCGAGGGCCATGGGCTTCTCGACCAGCACGTGCAACCCCGCTTCGAGCGCCGCCAGCGCCTGGGGAGCGTGCAACGCGTTGGGCGTGCAGACGACCAGGGCGTCGACGACGCCCGCGTCCAGGAGCTCGTCGAGGCTCGCGTAGGTCCTCCCGACGCCGAAGCGACGCGCGAAGGCCTCGCGCTCGTGCGCACCCGGACCCGCGGCGGCGGCCAGCTCGACGCCGGCCAGGCGGCCGAAAGCGGCCGCGTGGACCGCGGCGATTCCCCCCGTTCCCGCGAACCCAACGCGCAGCATGGCGGTCCTCCAGGGCTCCACGCCGCGATTCCAGCAGGTTCCGGGGCCGGCGGCAAGCGCTCCGCGAGCGTCGGGTTTCGCTTGACAGGCGGCCCGGACCCGCTATCCTCACCTGCGCGTTGCGAGGATGGTGGAATTTGGCAGACACGCAGCGTTGAGGTCGCTGTGGAGGACACTCCGTGGGGGTTCAAGTCCCCCTCCTCGCACTGAATCCGTCGACACCATGGCCCCCGTTGATTTCCGGCGTGTCCTGCACATCGTCGTGGTATGCAGCATCCTGCTGACGTCCGCTTGCGCCGAGACCCCCGAGACGTCGCTCGCGGCCGCGCACCGGGCGTGGTCGATGGGCGACGAGGTCGGGCTTCACGCGCACCTGACGGGCCCGTCGGCCGGGATGATGCGGCTGCTCGCGTTCAGTGACGCGCGCTTCCGAGTCGTTCCTCGTGGCGGGACCGAATTGGCGGCGAGCCCGGTGGTCGGTGCGCCCGAGGGCGGCCCGACCATCGTGGCGCGGTTGCCGACCGCCGCTGGGACCGTGCCGGTTCGACTGGTGCGCGCGGGCCGTACCTGGCTCGTCGACCTGGTCGCCAGCGAGGCGTTGAGCCGAGACGACGGCGGGAGAGGCTTTGCCCCATGACGCGCGGGTACTGCCGTACGTGCCACCAGACCCTGGCCCCTGAGGTCACGCTCTGCCCTGCGTGCGGCGCGGCGCCCATCCCCTTCCCCGCGGATCTCGACATCGGCGACGTGCTCCCGGGCGACATCCGCATCGTACGGCTGCTCGACGAGGGCGGCATGGGCGCTGTCTTCGTGGGCGTGCAGGAGGGCTTGAAGCGCGAGGTCGCGGTCAAGGTCATCCGCAGCGCGCTCTCCCGCGATCCCGCCATCACCCGACGTTTCCTCGAAGAGGGGCCGCTGCTCGCACAGCTCGAGCACCCCAACACGGTGCGCGTGCTGCACCAGGGCCGCACCAAGGAGGGTGACCTCTTCCTGGCCATGGAGCTCCTGCGCGGGCGCACGCTGCGCGACCTGCTGCTGCAGGAGCCCCGGCTCTCCATCGACCGCATGCTGCACATCGCCGTCCAGGTGTGCAACTCGCTCGAAGAAGCCCACTCCAAGGGGCTCGTGCACCGCGACCTGAAGCCCGAGCACATCTTCCTGCAGGACCACCCGGGCAACCCCGACTTCGTGCGCGTGTTCGACTTCGGCATCGCCCGCGGCTCCGAGGATCCTTCGGCCGAACGCCTCACACAGCCGGGCGTCGTCTTCGGCACCATCACGTACATGAGCCCCGAGCAGGCCAACGGCGACGACGTCGACCTGCGCTCCGACGTCTACAGCATGGGCGTCATGTTCCACGAGATGCTGACGGGCGACGCCATCTTCCGCTCGGCGAACCCGTTGGCCGTGCTGATGCGCAAGCTGACGTACGAGCCGACGCCCCTGCGCGTGAAGCACCCCGAGCTCGCCGTGCCCCCGGAGCTCGACGACCTGATCGCCCGCATGCTCGCGTCGCGCGCCGAGAACCGCCCCGCCTCGATGGTCGACGTGCGCGACGTCTTGCTGCGGCTCCTGGCCGAGCCCCGCGCCGGGGTTCCGCTCGTCGAGGGCGGCGCTCCTGCCCTGCCCGCGGACCAGGTCGAGACCGAGCCCACGCGCATCGGCACGCGCCCGCTGCTGGCTCCACGCTTCGAGATCGCCGAGTGCCTGGGGCGCGCCGCCGAGAAGGAGATCCTGCTCGACGTCGTCAACCGGTTCGCGCGCTCGGGCGATCCGAGCGTGCTGATCGTCGACGGCGCCACCGGCGTGGGCAAGAGCCGCCTGGTCGGCTGGCTGCAGCAGCGCGCGGCCGGCATCCCGTCGGTGCGCGTCAGCCGGGGCGAGTTCTCGCGCTTCAACACGACCGTGAGCCTGCAGGCGGTGAAGGACGCCGTGCGCGCGCTGCTCGACGTCGACGAGGCCAGCGGCCCCGGCGCCGCCAGCCGTGCTTCGGTCAAGCTCTCGACCAGCCTGCGCCGCTGGGACATCACCGACACCGACCTCGCGCTCATCCTGTCCGAGCTCATCTACCCCGGCCAGACGGGCGACACGTCGCTGGCACGCCTCGGCCAGGAGCGCTACTGGGAGTCCGCCTACATGGCGCTCCTGACGCTCCTGCGCGAGGTCGGCGAGCGCACGCACCTGGTGCTCGTCCTCGACGACGTGCAGTGGGCCGATCCGCGCTCCATCGAGTTCCTGCAGATCCTGCTCGACGCCATGCGGGCGCGCACGCTGCAGCTCTCGCTGGTGCTGGTCGTGAACACCGAGGAGGCCGAGGACAAGGACGCCTTCTCGGCGTTGCTCGTGTGGCTGCTCCGAAACCTCGCCTCCATGACGCGCCGGGTCTCGCTGAAGCCGCTGCTCGGTGCCGACTTCGACGACTTCGTGAACGCGATCCTGCCCCTCGAGGCGCGCTCGCGCGAGAAGCTCTTCCGCATGTCGCGCGGCAACCCGTTCTTCGCCATCGAGCTCTTGCAGTTCCTGTTCAACGAGCAGGACCTGCTGCGGGTCGACAACCACTTCTCGTTCCGCGACGTGACCGCGCAGCTGCCGGCGGTGCCGCTCACCCTCAAGGACATCGTCCAGCGCAAGCTGGCGCGCTTCAAGGAGCACAGCGAGGTGGCCGCCGAGGCGCTGGTGGTGCTGGAGCACCTGGCCCTGTTCGCCGACCCGCTGCCCGTCGAGGTGCTCGAGGCCGCGCTCGCCACCGACCCGACCGCCGAGCGCATCCGCGCCCGGCTCGACGACGTGCTCGACGCGCTCACCCAGGAGCGCCTGCTGAAGCTCGACAATCGTGGCGGCGCCGAGCTGCTCGAGCCCTACCACCCCATCGTCACGCTCTACCTGCAGGCCGAGCACGGACGCGGGCGGCGGGGTCGGCGCATCCACCGGGCGTTCGCGAGCGTGCTCGAGGCGCGCCTCAAGCGGCGCGATCCGTACTCGGTCGAGCGCGTGGCCTACCACCACGCCGAGGCAGGCGACGCGGCCCTGGCGCTCCCGTTCTACGTCGAGGCCGGCGGCAGCTGGCACGACCGCCACGAGTACGAGCGCGCCAGGGACTGCCTGTCGGCGTGGCTCGCCCTCTCCAAGAGCGTCGACACGACCGACGACGTGCAGGTGCTCGACGTGCTGACGCGCCTGGCCCAGATCCAGAACGAGAGCGGCGATCTGGCGGGCGCCGAGGCGACCTGGCACGAGGTGCTCCAGCGCTGCACGGCCGACTCTCCCGAGGGTGCCTTCGGCCGCGCGCTCATGGGGCTGGTCGAGATCCGCGGGCACCGCGACGCCGCCGTGGCCGACGACCTGCGCCGCGCCGCGCGTTTCTTCGCGCGGCACCACCACCACCACGATCTGGCGCTGGCGCTCGAGCGCCAAGCCGACACCTTCGTCGATCACGGCAAGCTGAACGTCGCGCGGTGCCTGTATACCAAGGCCGAGCGCCTGCTCGAACAGGCCGGGGCGCGCTCCGACCTCGCCACGCTCTTCAACCGGCGCGGGCTGGCCTCCATCCACGCCGGGTCGATCGACGAAGCCCTCGGCTTCTTCGAGCGCGGGCTGAAGATCCAGGCCGAGCTCGGCAACCCGGTCGAGTTGGCGCGCGCCTACAACAACATCGCCATCGCCCTCATCCAGCAGGGCATGCCCGCCGAGGCCGAGCGGTACCTCACCGATGGGCTGGCGCGCCTGGGCGACGTGCAGCACGCCCAGGGCCGCGTGTCGATGCACATCAACCTGGGCGTGGTCTTGAACCTGCGCCGCGACTTCCCCGCCGCCCTGCAGCACCTCGACCAGGCGTTCGCGCTCGCCGAACGCATCCTGTCCCGCCGCCTCATGGCGCGTGTGCTCGTCAACAAGGCCTCGACGCTGCTCGAGCTCGGACGCGTCGACGAGGCCCTGCGCTTGGCCGTCGACGCCCAGGAGACCTACGCCTCCCTCAACTCGACCGCGCAGGGGTGGGCCAGCACGGCGCTGCTCGGCGACCTCTACCTGCGCACCGGCGACGCACCCCAGGCGCGGCGCTACCTCGAGCGCGCCTACCACATGGCCGCGCGCCTGAACCTGCGCACGGCCAACGTGGCCGAGGTGCTGCAAGGGCTCGCCCACCTGTACGAGAAGGAAGGGAACGCGGCGGCCGCGGCCCAGGCGTTGGCCGAGGCCGAGCAGATCTACTCGACCCTCCGCAACGTGGGTGCCCAGACCCGCGTCGGCGAGGAGCGGCGGCGTATCACGGGCCGCTTCGTGCCCGGACAGCGGCAGGCCGGGCTCGCGCCCACCGACGGCGCCGGTTGAGCGCGGGGGGCCTTCCATGGCGTCCGTCCCGAGGCTCGCCCGCGTGCTCTTCCTGGGATCGCTCCTGCTGGCCACGTCGGCCCGCGCGGAGTTGGCCGACAGCGTGCGCGAGCGCTGGACCTTCCTGCTGCAGCACCTGGTCCACGAGAACTCCGCAGCGGCCTCTGCCCTCATCGACGAGCTGAAGGCCTTCAAGACGGAGCACGGCATCCGCGACCTCTTCCCCGAGGCCGAGATTCTCCATGCCATGGGGGTGCAGGCGCAGGGGCGTGAGCAGGGACCGGGTGCCCGCGGCTACTTCGAGCTGGCGCGCGACCTGGCTCCCGATCTGCCGGGGCCGTGGATCCGCCTGGGGGTGCTCGAGCTCGTCGAGTCCGACTCGTCCTCGCGGCTGGTCGACGCGGCGCGCTCGTTCGGAGAAGGGTTCGGCGCCGTCCTCAGGAATCCCGAGAGCGCGCTGCGCTGGACCGTCGAGGCGATCTTCTTCGCCCTCGCGTTGGGCGTGGGGGTCACGTTGATCTTCTCGGCCTTCCTGTTCGTGAAGTACCTGCGCCTCGTGGTCTTCGGGTTGTCGGCGCGCTTCGGTGACCGCATCCCCGCGGTGGCGCTGGTCGTACCCGTGCTGAACGTGGCGCTGGCGCCGTTCTTCCTGTGGGGCAGCCTGCTGTTGACGGCGGCCATCGTGCTGGTGGCGGGGTGGTGGGTCGGTGATCGCGCCGAACGCCGCTGGAGCGCCATCCTGCTCGTGCTGCTCGGCCTGGCTCCGGGGTTCGCGACCGTGCTGCGCCTCACGCTGGTGTTGCCCGACCTGCCCGCCGTGCGTCTCTACCGCTGCGAGCTGGGGCTGTGCGCTCCCGGTGTCCTCGACGCCCTCGATCGCTCGACCGAGGTGTCGCGTCCGTGGCTCCTCAAGGTGCGCGGCGACTACCTGTCGCGGAACTACCGTGGCGACGCCTACATCTTCGAGTCGGCGCGCGACGCGTACGCCTCGGCCATGAAGGCCGACACCCGGGACCCGGCCCTGTGGGTGAACTTCGGCAACCTGCTCGTGGCCGGCCGCCGCTACGTGCCCGAGCGCGTGGGCGACGACACCGTGGGTCAGGCGGTCCTGCTCTACGATCGGGCACTCCAGGTGCTCGGCAACGACGCGCGCGTGCTTTCGAACAAGGCCGTCGCGCTCGACGCCCTGGGTGACGCCGACGGCAGCCAACACCTCATGGAGCAGGCCCTGGCCGTCGACCCCGCGGTGCTGGCCGGGCGGCACGTCGAGCCCGGCGCCGCGCGCTCGTTCAACCACAACCGCGACCTGTTCGGGTTCGTGAGCCCGCCGACGCGCGTGTTCTCCGAGATGCTGACGACGTCGGCGGCCCTGGCGCCCCGCGTCAAGAACCGCCTGTTCGGCGAGCTCTCCGAGGTCGCCTTCCTGGCGGGCTGGGGCGTACTGCTCGTCACCGGGCTCGGGGGCGCGCTGGCCGGGCGGCGCCGGCGCCGGAGCCATTATTGTCCGACCTGCGGCCAGGTCGTCGTGCCGCGCGCGGCGGCCGGTGCGTCGTCCGGCGACGTCTGTTCCACGTGCTTCTACCAGACGATCAAGGGTACCTACATGGAGCCCCGCGAGGCCGTGCTGTTCGAGATCCGCCAGCGCAGCCGCCGACGCTGGCTCGCGGTGGCTGCGGCCGTCGCGAACCTGGTGATCCCCGGCCTCGGCCTGCTGGCCCGCGGGCGCGTCTTCGCCGGCCTGGCGCTGGCCGGCCTCTTCCAGTGCGAGCTCATGCTGTTGTTCCACCGTACACGCTGGCTGGCAGAGCCCGTGCTGTGGCAGGCCCGGGACGTCGCCGCGCTGCGCATGATCCTGTTCGGCGCGATCATCGCGACCTACGTGCTGGCACAACTCCTGCTCATCAGGCGCACGAAGCGCCGCGGCGCCATCGCGGCGCCCACCTCGGCCGATCCCCTGGCGGGGGCCCTGGACCTCGCGGCGGGCGGGTCCAGGTCCCGACCTGCCGCGCGGCCTTCGCCGACCTCGGGGGCGGACGACGAGGCGCGGGCGCTCACCCTCGACGACAGCGTGCCCCACGCCACCGCCAAGCACGACGACGACGTGCGCTTCCTGGAGGACTCGTGAGCCCGGCCGAGAACTTCAACCTGGTCTACCAGCGCTCCTTCGTCGACATCCTCGTCAAGGTGGCGCGCGAGAACCGGACCGGCGTCCTGCGCTCGCGCGGTGCTGCCCAACCCTTCGAGATCCACGTCGACCGGGGGTGGGTCGTGAACGTCACGGGCGAGTTCCCCGGCGAGCCCTCCATCGAGGAGATCATCGCGCGCTCGGGCTTCCTCGAGCCCGCCGTGTTCCAGCGCATCCTCAAGCGCATCCGCAAGAACAAGCAGCCCTTCGTGGCGTACGTCATCAAGAAGGGGCTGTTCTCCGAGGTCTTCCTGAAGCGCATCCTCGAGAACGTCGTCCGCGAGCGCCTGAACCGCATCCTCGAGCTGCAGAACTTCGGCGTCGACTTCGACCGCTGCCCGCCGATTCCGCTGAAGAACCTGTCGTACATCCACCTGCCCGCCTACCTGCGGCGTTACCGCAACGAGCTCGAGGCGCGCAAGCTGGTGCGGCAGCGCTTCCCCAACGACCAGGCCTTCCCGGTCGTGTCCCGGCGCTCGGCCGGCATCGAGGGCGACCCGCGCTTCGACGCCGACGCGCGTATCGTCTACGTGTTCGTCAACGGCCGCCGCACGTTCCGTGACATCTCCTACATCTCGGGGCTCGGGTTCGTCCGCACCGGCGTGGCCACGCTCCGCTTGCTGAAGGCCGGGCTGATCGAGCTGCGGGATCGCCCCACGGTCGAAGAACGCGTGCTCGGCCCCCTCGGGCGTGCCGTCTACCACGTGGCCCTGCCCGTCGTCTTCGTCGTGCTCTTCGCGGGTACCGTTGGGGTTTCCCCGCTGCCGCGCGACTTCCAGTTCTACGATCGGTACGATACCCAGCGGGCCCAGTCGGTCTCGCTGTTCCGCCGGGCCTCCGAGTACTTCGAGCGCCTCGAGTTGCGGCCTCCCCGCGGCCCCGAGGAGTTGTTCGAGCGCGGCCTGCTCGAGGACGAGTGGCGCCGCTTCAAGCGGACCTACGAGCGTGCCCTTCAGCAGGAGACGCGCACGCGGGGCGGATGATGGGAACCACCGACGTACGTTTCGACAACCGCGAGGTCTTCGACGCCCTGGTGGGCGAAGGAGGCGAGAACCTGGCCATCGTCGGGGAGCGCCTGGGCCTCGACCTGACCCTCGAGACCGACGCCGCGGGCGGGCGCGTGCGCGTCGTCGGCGCCGATCACGACGTCGAGGTGGGAGCCCGGCTGCTGCGCGACCTGTACTTCCAGGCGCGCAAGGGCCGCAAGCTGCACCCCGCCGACGTGGCCAAGGTCCTCGACAAGGCTCGCAAGGGGCACGTCCTGAACCTCGACCGCGTCTTCGACGACGCCATGGGCATCCGCCTGCCGGCGCGCATGCTGCTCCCCAAGACCGCCAACCAGCGCGCCTACATCGACCTGATGCGTGCGCGCGACATCGTCTTCGCCATCGGCCCCGCGGGCACCGGCAAGACGTACCTGGCCATGGCCGTCGCCGTGGCCACGCTGCAGGCGCACGGCTGCCGACGCATCGTCCTCACCCGCCCGGCGGTCGAGGCCGGCGAGCGCCTGGGCTTCCTGCCCGGCGACCTGGTCGAGAAGGTGAACCCCTACCTGCGACCGCTCTACGACGCGCTCTTCGACCTGATGGACGTGCGGCGCGCGGGCGTGCTGATCAAGGAGGGACTCATCGAAGTGGCGCCGCTGGCGTTCATGCGCGGCCGTACGTTGAACGACGCCTTCGTCATCCTCGACGAGGCCCAGAACACGACGGTCGAGCAGATGAAGATGTTCCTCACGCGCATCGGCCAGGCCTCGCGGGCCGTCATCACCGGTGACGTGACCCAGGTCGACCTGCCCGACGAGGTGCCTTCGGGGCTCGTGCACGCCGAGAGCATCCTCCAGGGCGTGCCGGGCCTCGGCTTCGCGCGCCTCGAGCGCTGCGACATCGTGCGCCACCCGCTGGTCCAGGAGATCGTGCGCGCCTACGAAGAGGCCGAGGGGCACCACGAGGAGCCGAAACCCCGTCGACGCCGCACCGACAGTCGCTGACGACCCGTTTACGCTTACCGACAGGGAGGCCTCCCATGGTGACCGTCCAGAACCGCCAGCGCCGCGTGCGCGTCTCGGGCCCCCGGTTGCGGGCCGTGGCCGAACGCCTCGTCGCCTCGCTGGGCGTGTCCGATCGCCCCGCGTCGCTCGTGCTCGTCACCGACGCCGCCATCCAGGCGCTGAACCGCGACTTCCGCGGCAAGGATCAGCCCACCAACGTGCTGGCGTTCGCCGAGGCCGAAGACAGCGGCGCCGACCTCTTCGAGCCGGCCCTCGGCGACGTCGTGATCTCGGTCGAGACCGCTCGGCGCGAGGCCGCCGAGTTGGCCGGGGTGCCGGTCGAGCAGGTGGCCGACGAGAGGCTCTACGATCGGCTCCTGTGGTTGATGGTCCACGGCTTCCTGCACCTCGTCGGCTACGACCACGGAGACGACGCCGAAGAGTCCCGGATGGAGGATAAAGCGGAATCGCTACTCCTAGAAATCCGCACAGGGAACGCTGTCAAATAGTTCTTGTCCCCGGTCCCCGATCGCGGTAGTAACCAAGTAGATAGACGATGGCTTCGTGGGAGGAGACCATGGCCAAGCGAGAGGTCGTGAGCAACGAGCCCGTCTACACGATCGGTATCGCGGCGCGCAAGCTGGAGGTGTCCGTACACGCCTTGCGGCTCTATGAGCGCGAGGGCCTCATCCGTCCCTTCCGAACCGACACCAACCGGCGCCTGTACTCCGACATCGAGATCCGCAAGGTCCTGTGGATCAAGCAGATGATCCGCGAGCTGGGGATGAACTTCGAGGGGCTGCGCCGCCTGATCGCGCTCGTGCCCTGCTACAAGCACCGCAAGGACTGCACGCGCGAGCTGCGCGAGACGTGCGCGTTCTTCCAGCACAAGGACAAGCCCTGCTGGGCGTGCGAGACGCCCTGCTCCGCCGAAAAGGCGGGCAACGGCTGCCGCGACTGCCCCATCTACCTGGGCGTGCTCGGCTACGCCGACATCCAGAAGCTGATCTTCAACGGGTGAGCGTCAGCCGACCGGGGCCTTCGGTCGGCGCAGCCGGCCGATCCAGACCCAGCCGCCGCCGAACAGAACGTAGACCAGCACCAGCGCCAGCAGGTACTCGGGCAGCACGCGCAGCAGTCCGACCACGTAGGCGCCCACCAGGTTTCCGAAGATCACGACGTTCAGGATGGGGTTCTTCGCGCGTCGGAACTTGGGCACGGGCACGTTCGAGACCATGAGCAGCGCCAGCGCGACGTACGCGAAGGGGGCCGCCTGCAGCCACATCTCCAGCCCGCCGTGTCGTGCCGCCACCAGGTAGGCCGCGGCCAGCACCCCGCCGCAGAACGTGGTTGGGAATCCCTGGAAGTTCAGGGGATCGGCCTCGGCGGTGCACACGTTGAAGCGTGCCAGGCGCAGGGCGCCCGCGGCCACGAAGAGCAGCGCCGCGATCGTCGTGCCCGCGGACGCCCACGTGCCGGCCGCGCCCTTGGCGGCGGCGCTGGTGACGGCCAGCAGCAGCACGGCCGGCGTCACGCAGAACGTGACCAGGTCCGAGAGCGAGTCCATCTGCACGCCGAAGTTACTCTGGGCGTCGAGCGCGCGCGCAGCGAAGCCGTCGAGCTTGTCCGTCAGCACGCACAGGATGATCCACCAGCAGGCCGAGCCGAAGTCGTGCTCCAGGCAGCGCGCGATGGCGATCATGCCGAACGAGAGGCCGCAGAGCGTGATGAGGTTCGGAACCACGTACTTGAGTCGGTTCTCGCCGGCCATGGTGCGCTCCCCCCAGGGTCGACAGGATACCACAGGGGCGCTCTGCGTTCCAACTGCGCTTCCCATGCGAGGCATTCTTCTTTATCATACGAACGCTTCGCCTGCCTGACGGGAAAGGGACACGCCCATGAGGCTCCGTCTTGGTCTCTGGTTGCTGGTTGGATTGCTCGGGAACCTCGCGGGGTGCGGGTCGTCCGCGAACAGCGGAGACACGGGCCAGGACTGGTCGATCGACCTGCCATGGGACGGCCTTGGCGGCGATCTCGACGTGCCCGTCGACGTTCCGGGCAAGGATCTCGTGGGCTCCGACGCCGACGTACCGGGTGACGCCGACGTCCCGCGCGACGGCGAGCCCGACGAAGAAGCCTGCACCGGCGCCGGCTGCGGCAAGGCCCTCGGCGACCCCTGCTCCGAGGACGAGGAGTGCCTGTCCAGCTACTGTGTCCCGTCGACCGAGGGCAAGGTGTGCACCGTCGGGTGTGCCAGTGACGCCGACTGCTGGCTAGCCGGGTGGAGCTGCGAGCAGGTGGTCATCCAGCCGCCCGACGCGGTCTACATCTGCGTGCAGCTGGCCACGACGCTCTGCTACCCCTGCAACGGCGACGAGGACTGCAAGAGCCCCTTCGCGCCGAACATGAAGAACTACTGCGTGACCTACGGCCCCACCGGCAGCTACTGCGGCTCCGAGTGCGAGGCCAGCGAGGACTGCCCCTCGGGCTACTCGTGCCAGGAGGTGCCCGTCACGGGCGGCTCGGCGTTCCAGTGCCTGCCCGACAGCGGCGATTGCCCCTGCAAGAACGACATCTACGGCAAGTCGGCACAGTGCTTCTACCAGAACGCGTTCGGCAAGTGCCTGGGCGACCGCACGTGCACGGCCGACGGCTGGCAGCCCTGCACGGCCGTCCTGCCCGCGAGCGAGGCCTGCGACAACCTCGACAACGACTGCGACGGAGCCATCGACGAGTTCGAGGACCTGGGCGAGACCACCTGCGGCGTGGGCCCCTGCAAGCACACGGTCAAGAACTGCCTGGCCGGTGAGCCCCAGGTGTGCGACCCGACCACGGGCAAGTCGAACGAGAAGTGCAACGGCATCGACGACGACTGCGACGGCTTCACCGACGAAGAGTGGCCGAACCTGGGCAAGCCCTGCGACGGCCCCGACTCCGACGCGTGCCAGAAGGGCTACCTGTCCTGCAACGAGCAGGGCACCGACACGGTGTGCGCCGACGACAAGGACAACGAGACCGAGCTCTGCGACGGCAACGACAACGACTGCGACGGCCTGGTCGACGAGATCGTCAACGCCGACGGCTCGACCGAGCTCGGCCAGACCACGTGCGGCACGGGCGTCTGCCAGCACGCGGTCGACAACTGCAAGGACGGCCAGCCGACCACCTGCAACCCCATGGAGGGCGCGCAGCTGACCGACGATCCCGACCCCGCCTTCACGGACAGCGACTGCGACGGCCAGGACGGCACCATCTCGCTGGCGGTCTTCGTCGACACGCAGCTGGCCACGGCCAACGACCAGAACCCGGGTACGCCCGAGGCGCCGGTCAAGACCATCGGCAAGGGCATCCAGCTGGCGCAGCTGACGGGAAAGCCCCACGTCTACGTGTCGAAGGGCAACTACTACGAGGCCGTGGCCTTGCAGCAGGGCATCAAGGTGTTCGGCAAGTTCGACCGCGAGACCGGCTGGACGCGCTCGCACACCAACGTCACGCAGATCCAGGGCGGCACCACGTCGGTCACGTGCGCGGGCGTCACGTCGCCGACCACGCTGTCGGGCTTCAGCATCACCTCCCAGTCGAATCCCCAGCCGAGCGGCAGCTCGATCGCCGTGCTGATCAACAACTGCCCCGGCCTGCTGCTCGAAGACCTGATCGTCGCGGCGGGCGACGGCGGCAGCGGTCAGAACGGCCTGAACGGCGCCCAGGGCGCCACGGCGTCCAACGGCGAGAAGGGCGCGTCGGGGTGCGAGTACGACGAAGACTGCTTTATCGCGTCGTGCGGCAACTGCGCGCGCCCCGCTGGAGGGTCGAGCGGAATCAGCCCGTGTGGTCAGCATGGAGGCAAGGGCGGCGACGGAGGATCCTCCAATTCCGGCGGATACGCGGGCAACCCCGGAGTTGGCGGCGGGGCGGGAGGCCTTGGCGGTGGCACCGAAGGTAACGGGCAGTCGGGTTTCGATGCGGGCAACGGGGGGTCCGGTTCGGCCGGGGCCGGGGGCGGCTCGCTCGGTACGCTCACTGCGGGCGGATACTCGGTCGCGAGCGGCGGCGATGGTGTCAACGGCGCCCATGGTGGCGGTGGTGGTGGCGGCGGTTCCGGGGGCGGCGACAACACGGGCGGATGCTTCTCCGGACAGTGGTGCAAAACCTACGGTTCGGGGGGCGGCGGCGGCGGCGGCGGCGGCTGCGGCGGCGAGGGCGGCAAGGGCGGTGGTGGCGGCGGGGCCTCCATCGGCATCGCGGCCGTGTACGGCGGCTTCGCCATGCGCCAGGTGGTCATCAAGCCGGGCCGGGGCGGCAACGGCGGTGCGGGCGGCCTGGGCGGCATCGGCGGCAACGGCGGCACGGGCGGCGCGGGCGGCGACAAGGGCGATGGCGATTCTCAAGGCGTCGGCGCCAAGGGCGGCAGCGGCGGCGGTGGCGGCAAGGGCGGCAACGGCGGCGGCGGCGGCGGCGGCCCGAGCATGGGCATGTTCTGCGGCACCAACGTGCTGCTCGACAAGCAGAACGTCACGGTCGACTTCGGCTCGAACACCCCGGGCTTCGGCGGCTCCAGCTCGAACAACCCGGGCGCCACCGGGATCCAGAAGTACTTCCACGAGTGCCAGTAGGGGCGAACCGCCCCACCAGAACCGCCCCTCTCCATCTTCGTGGAGAAGGGGATGCTACGCCATCAGGTGACCGGGCACGGGGATGTTGTCGCCGGCGACCACGGGGCCGACCGGCACGTAGGGCGGGGCGAACGTGGGGATGGGGCCCTTGCCCATGACCAGCATGACCTGTTGGCTGGGCAGCCACATCGTGAACGCCATGGCCAGCACCGTGGCGATGGCCTCGAACAGGGCCTCGTGCTGCTTGTCCTTGTCGGGGTCCTTGTTCCCCGAGCCCAACGCGTTGATCATCTCGCTCTTCATGGTGTTGGGCATCATGATGTCGGTCATCTTGGCCGACACGCAGGCGATGAGCGGCGTGGGCACGTTGGGCATGGGCGGCGCCATGGGCCCCGGGAAGGCCGCGAAGGCCGGGTACCAGGGCAGCCCCGGCACGGTGACCTGGCCCTGCCAGTTCTTGAAGGCCTTCGACACGCCCTTGGCCACCGCGTCGCGGTATTTGGCGAAGTTGCCGGTCATGGCCGCGACCGAGGGCGCGGTCTTGATCAGGCTCTCGAGCTCGGGGCCGTCGAGGCAACCCGGTGTGCCGATGGCGCACACGGCCATGACCTTCAGGTCCTTGAACTTGGCCTGCAGCTTCCACATGTTGTGCGCGAACATCACGGCGTCGAGGATCGCGTCGTGGAAGTCCTTGAACTGCTTGCCCACCTTGTCGCACGAGTCCTGGTGGTACTTGTGGTTGTTCTGGGGGAAGAACCACGGGGGGATGAGCTGCGGCACGGCCACCGCGTTCTCCTTGCCGATGCCGTCCTTGTACTGCTTCTCGTCGGGATCGCCCGAGGGCTGCTTCCAGCTGGCCGCTGTGGGCAGCTTCAGGCGCTTCGAGGCGAAGCTCACGTTCCCGAGGATCTTGATGAGCGAGAGTCCGGGCATCGACGTGTCCTTTTCGGCTGGGGCCTGCCCTCGTCCTCTTAGGATACCCAGATGCAGCGCCTCGAACAAGGGCTGCTGAGCCGAGCGCTGGGGGCTGCGCCGCATAGGGTTCCCCTGGTCGGTTCGCCGCAGAAAACGCGCACCGTTTCAGCTTGATCTGTCCCGTGGTAGATGAAATATAGCGGTCACTCGATGAATCCTAGTCCGTGGAGGTCTCATGCGCTCGCCCCTCCTGTCCCGGCTCCGCGAACTGGCCAGCCTTCACCAGGCCGCCGACGCCACGGGACGCACCGTGGCGCACGTGCGCGACGAGCGCGAGGCGCGGCGGCTGTCGCGTCGTGATTTCCTCAACGGCGCGGCCGCGCTGACCGCCGGAACGCTCCTGCCTCGCACCCTCTGGGCCGGCAAACCCGGCGGTGGCGGCGGCGGCACGGCTCCGCGCATCGCCATCATCGGCGGCGGCATCGCGGGGCTCACGGCGGCGCTCACGTTGAAGGACGCGGGCTTCACCAGCACCGTCTACGAGGCCTCCGAGGGGCGCATCGGCGGTCGCATGCTCTCCGAGGGCGGCGGCGTCGTGGGCTGCGGCGCCTGTCACGCGGTGGGCTCGAAGCCCGGCTTCGCCTTCGACGACGACCTGGTGGTCGACCTGTTCGGGTCGCTGATCGACACCAACCACAAGACCATGATCGGGCTGGCCCAGCGCTTCGGCCTGCCGCTGATCGACCTGATCGCCGACCAGCCCGCGGGCTCGACCGACACCAACTGGTTCAACGGCGCCTACTACTCGAAGGCCCAGGCCGACGCCGACTTCGCCGTGCTGTACCCGAAGCTCAAGGCCGACCTGCAGGCGGCGGGCTACCCGACCACCTGGAACAGCAGTACGGCCGGGGGGCGCGCGCTCGACGCCATGAGCATCGCCGACTGGATCACCTCGCGCGTGCCCGGCGGGCTCGGGAGCCCCATGGGCAAGCTTCTGGACGCCGCCTACGCCATCGAGTACGGCGCCGACGTCGCCGACCAGAGCGCGCTCAACCTGCTGTACCTGCTCGGCTACAACCAGGCGCGCAGTTGGTCGATCTACGGCGAGTCCGACGAGCGCTACCACCTCGAGGGCGGCGTCGAGCGCCTGCCCAAGGCCATCGCCGCGAACCTGGGGCTCGGCTCGCGCGTGCTGCAGGGCTACGAGATGATGGCGCTGGCGAAGAACGCCGACAGCACCTACACCGTGACGTTCGACCGCAAGGGCAGCGTCACGGCCGACGTGGTGATCCTGGCGCTGCCCTTCTCGGTGCTGCGCACGCTCGACGTGTCCAAGGCCGGCTTCGACGCGCTGAAGCTGCGCGCCATCAACGAGCTGGGCGCGGGTCACAACGGCAAGGTGAACATCCAGTTCAACGCGCGGCTGTGGCGCTCGCAGGGCCCCTGGGGCCAGGGCAACGGCAACAGCAACAGCTACTCCGACCGCGGGTACCAGACCATCTGGGAGTCCACGCGCGGGCAGACGACGCCCACGGGCATCCTCTGCGCCTATACGGGCGGCAGCGTCACCGACGCCATGACCCTGCGGCACACCTACGGCAACACCGCCAGCAACACGGGCCTGGCCTACGACGTGTCGCGCTTCCTCGGCCAGATCGAGCCGGTCTTCCCGGGCCTCTCGGCGCTTTACAACGGCAAGGCCTCGGGCACGGTGGCGCACCTGAACCCGCTCTGGAACTGCTCCTACGCCTACTGGAAGGTGGGGCAGTGCCAGGCCTTCGCGGGCTACGAGCGGGTGCGCCAGGGCAACGTGCTCTTCGCCGGCGAGCACACCTCGCTGGACTACCAGGGCTTCATGGAGGGCGGCGCGTCCGAGGGCGTGCGCGCCGCGACCGAGCTGATCACGCAGCTGAAGGGCGGCGGCAAGCCGGCCTGAGTCGTTCATCTCCTCGAGCGAGCCTCTGTTTCCACCTGAAAACGTCAGGTGAGGTCGCTGCGTCGATGCACATTTCCTGATATTCCGGAACAACCCGCAGAAGCGCTCTCGTGGCGCAGGTCGTAGATAGGATTGACACGCGCTTGCTTCGAGGAGTACGAATATCGTCGAGCATCGAAACAAGTGAGGGGCCACATGACCAGGACGAGCCGGTCGGCGGATCGAGCGGTAGAGACTTCCTTGCCGAATATCCTACAGGCGGGGGGGGGGTATCGCTATCCTGGTGCTCCTGTTGCTCGTCCCCAGAGGGGGTGTGTGTGGGCCTGAGCAAGTGTCGGTCGCCGCGTCCAAGGCCGCCCTGAAAGCCTGCCCTTCCTGCTCGCTGCTCGGCTCCGAGCAGGTTGTCTTGCCCGCCCTAAATCGCAAGGTCAACGTTGTTCATGCATGGAAGAAGGCCGAGGGGATCCCCGAGACCATCTACCTGGACGAGAACGGCCAACAGGTCGACCTTGAGTCGCTTCAAGATGCCGATAGCGAGGCGCGCCACGCGACCCACGGCGTCCTCTCCCCTGACTTGGCAGACGAAGAACTCGCCACCAAGGCTGGCGACGTCGTCGCGATCTACCTGACGGCGCCGTGTCTGCCGCCAGACCAGGATCGCGAGCGAATCGCCGTCGATCCGGAGTACGCCGCAGAGTACGAAAGCCAACTGGCGGCCTCCGTCGAAGGCGCGCAGAAGGGGCTTTTCGAGGCCCTCGGAGAGCGAGGATACTTCCCCGACAACGTGGTGCCCGACTCCCCGATGGTGCACGCGTTCGTTCGCGTCGAGGATCTACGAGCCATCGCGTTCGACCAGCGCGTCGCGTCGATCGATCCTGATGAAGGGATCGGCGCACCCACCAGCGACGATTGGATCTACTCGACCGATCTCGACATGGCGCATGATTGGGGGTGGGACGGCAGCGGGCAGCGAATTGCCCTTATCCTGCGCGAGAGGCCGCCCAATTACGACAACGGGACGGACGTGACGATCGCCGACTACGCCGTGGACCCGCCCGGGGGTGCTTATTCAACCAACGCGACGTGGGCTGTTGGGGTCGTTCGTTCGAATCCAGGGCCGTCGGGTGGCTTGCGAGACACCCCGCCTCGCTACGCAGGCTCCGCCCCCGCGTCGACGACGTACATGGCGAACACCGAAGGATACGGCGTAGGATCGGTAGAAGATTGGGCGCGGAATCTCGGCTGCCGCGTCTTTGTGTATGGTCGAGCTTCGAGCAGCCCCGCTACAACGGCCCTGAGCGCACACGACCGTTACGTCGACTTCTTCGCGAGAACGAGACCGTGTACTAACGGATGCCTGCACTACGTGGCCCCGGCCGGTAACCGAAACGTACCCAGCACCAGCCTGCCTAACGAGTGGGTGGCCGGCACGTCGGCCTCTACCCACGTACAGAACCGCTTCTTCAACGGGTTGATCGTGGGCGGCACCTACAACCCAGTGGGTGGCCGCGGTACGTTGTGGAGCGATCAGGCCATGTACATTTGGTCTGCATGGGAGAACGTTGGTAGCAGGACATTGCGGGAGCTTCCGCATCTCGTGGCGCCGGCCGTGGACGTCGATGCTGGCACCGATGTCTACGGTGATCCACAGACTTTTTCGGGGACAAGCGCGTCAGCTTCCATCGTCGGCGGCGTGATCGCGGACCTCCTCGAACAGACGGCGAACCTCCGTTCCTGGCCGGAGGCGGTGCGTTCGATCCTTATGGTCACAACGCCTGGCTCGATTGATGGGGCACCGTTCTCGTTGAAGGACACGGATGCGGGCGGTGGGGCTACAGACGACAAGGATGGCGCGGGGTTCGTGTCGGCATCGAGAGCTGCGTTCGTGGGGACCCTTGCGAATCAGGCGCCTGCCGGGACAACGTTGCGGGGTTGGTACGGTGACCAAGTGTTCCCGTCGGAGTTTACGGGGGGGCTCTATACGACCTATGTACCCGTTGTCGGCGTTCGTCCGAACGAGACCCTGCGTGTCGCTCTGTCGTGGACCGCTACAGGCTCGTGCACGGATCCGGCGACATGCGTCGAGCCGATCCTGGATGCGAATCTCGATCTCTACCTAACGAATACCGCGACCCAGGTGCCGGTGGATTGGTCGACCACGACGCCCAACAACTACGAATACGCGACGTACACGAACTTGACAGGGGCTACAGTCAATGTCCGCATCAACGTCGGATTGACCGGCACGTTCGCTACGGGGGTCACGAGCACGTACGCGGGCCTCGCTTGGGACACAGTCGGGGACTACTTCTATGCTGACCTGTGCAACACGCAACAGATGGCGGCTCCGTATCGCGTGTTCTCCCAACAAGACGCGGGCGGCGACTATCTGGATCAGCGTGCATTAGATGCTTCGGCGCTTTATAATAACGAATATGTTGCCGCTTGGCAGTCCACAAAAAATGTTTTGCAGGGCGATGTAGATGTCGTGGCGTCACTGTTTAGTCGGGATTGGACGACCAAGGATGCCGTTCCGTTCCAGGTAAATTCGACTTCGGGAAGGCAAGTATTTCCCGCGGTGGATGGGCTATTACATGACAGATTCGTAGTCGCGTGGCAAAACGTTCAGGCTGGCATCAAGGCGCGTGTTTTTACAAAATATAAAGGTGGCAGCGAGATAGATGTTTATACGGCTGCGAATTCATTCAAGCCGGACGTCGCAAGCTATGTGAATCCACACTTCGGCTTCGAATGGTACTGGATCGCTTGGCAGTCTGGTACGTCTGTGCGATTGAAGATGTGTGTTGGTGAGCTTTGCGGTGCTCCCAATCCAGATATTCTCGTTGCCACGAACGGTGCGAATCAGGAAACACGCGCATCGACGAGAGTCGCAACGATAGCTTCGACTGCGCCTGCCTCCGACGATCGCGGTGGGGCGATTGTCGCGTGGGTTGCAAACTCAGGCCTTGGCCAAGGCAGGGTCCAGGTCGCGTGTTACCGAATCAACGGTACGACGAAAGCGGCGCCTGCCAACGTGAGCCTGGGGCACGCGGTATACGAGAGGAACCCCGTGGGGGCATCTATGGCAGACGGTGGCTTCCTCATTGCGTGGGCATCGTTCGGAGATGATTTCAACGGCAACGGTGGTCCCGACGGGAACGTGGCGCGTTTCGCTCGCTTCGACGCGTCCTGCACTCGCGTGTCAGAGAACCTGACGTGCGATCCTACTTGGCCAGTTCCCACGAATCCACCACCCTTGGTGCCGCAACTCGGCTGTTACGATAGAAACAGCATGTTGAATACGTCTGTTGAGGACTATAGGCAGGTAGACTTGGTTACGGATGGGTCACAACTTGCGTGGGTTGCGTTCGATGCATCGCTTTTTGGCCTCGGCGTGGTTACAGGGCGACGTATCACCTTGGCGCCGGTCGCACTGGCACATGTGAACCTCCACACCGAGGCTTCTCCTTACCTCGTAGCCGGTTACACGGCCCCAGTCATGGCGTTCTCAAGACCCTGCGGGCAGGACTTCCTGTTGACTTGGCCGGGCTGCGTCGACCCCCTACTGGGCGACTGCTCAAGCGGCGCGACGAGCATCGACGCGCGGATGATGACGTGGTGGTGAACCTATGTGGCGTCGGGTAACCACGTTTCTGATGGTCCTGTGCTGTGTCGCCTGCGGCACGGCTGGCCGTAGCGACGGAGACACTCGCGATGGCCACGTCCGCGACGCCGATCTCGACGTGATGGACGGCTCGACGGAGGCCGACGACCTCGACGCGGACCTCTTCGGCAGCGACGCTGCAGAGGTCATGGCCGAGCAAGAAGGGATCGGTCCGCAGGACTCCGAAGTAGATGGTGGTGATGCCTGGGAAGGCAAGCCGAGTCCTCGCTTGCTGCTTTGTCGAGAAGGGTTCGCTGACTGCCTCGACATCGAATCCGTGAAAGCGCCTTATTTGCGCCACGGAGGGTGGCTTCGTATCGAAAGCGGGACGCCGGCCCTCGTTCCCGTGCAGATGGCCATCGCACTGGACCAAGTGCCCGTTCCCTGCGCGTCCAACGTGTGCGACGTGACCCTCGAAACCGGCGACCATGGAGACGGCGTAACGATCGATGTGGTCGTCCGATACGGCGACAGTTTTTCACGGAACGAATGGCGATCGTGGACGGTTCCCATCTTCGATTGCGACGTCGCCTCAGGTACGCCAGTCTGCGTCGCCTTTGGCGCGTGGGAGATGCAGGAACCGGTGCTCGAAGCCAACGGCGACGTTCTCGTTCAGGGCTGGGATGTCGCGCAACGGTCGGACGGGCAGTTCGTGGCGGCGCTCATGGTAGGCCCTACGGTTAGTGGGGACGAAAGCCGCATGCTGTTCGCCACGGGTGGCGCGGGTGCCTGGAGTCGATCCGTGGTCTCGACGTGGAGTGATGGCGAGACGACCGGACTTCTGAAGTCCGGAGGCGTCGACGTGGAGTTCGTGGGAGATACTCTCCGCATGGCCTACTACACGATGCTGGGCGTCGAAGGAGTCGGCGGCCTGCACGTCGATCAGCAGCTAGGCCAAAATCCGTTCGAATCCCTCCTTTTCATCCCTGGCTGGTATCGCGTTGAAGGCGCCAATGTGCAGTGCGGATTCGAAACCGCCGGCCTGCCGGAACTGATGGCCGATCTCGGCTTGGCCGATGATGGCGAGGGTTCCCCCATGATCACCTTCAGGACGCCAGTCGTGTACTACGCTATCGACAAGGCTAATGGCGACTGGCGATGCGAACCAGTGTCCGGGTCGGACCCTGATGGCCATCCGCGGGCCATCGGGGGACCCGGCGGTACGGTAAGCGCCTCCGCGCGAGTTTTTTCCGCCAATGGCTTGGTTCATGCCGTTATGGGGAACGAACTGGGGGCGTTCTACGATACGTACAAGGCGGGTACGTGGAGCGATTCCCTATTCGTAGACCACGACCCGTCGGGCCCTATCTACTACGCGTTGAACGCAATCTCCGGTGCACCAGGGGGCGACATCGACCACGCCTACTTCGTCGGTGGCGATCAGCTTGATGGTGTAGACTTCGGTGTACGGCGCATCCGCGAAGGCAAGGTCGTGACGTCTACCGCCGACGCGCTGGTATCCGCCCTTCGGGACGTAATGCTATCTTCGGGACGAACGCCGGACGAGTGGATCACTCCCGTGGGGCTCGAAGTCCGGGACGATTCGTGCGGAAGGCCTCACGTTCTGTTGGTCGAGCACGCGCATCTCCACGAGCCCTCCAATATCTATTCGTTCTCTACGCTCAGCGGAGCGTGGCGGGGCGAGTGGCTGGGCGAGATCCAGCCCGATCTTCAAGACGAGTCCGGCAACGTCCCCAACCATGATCCCTACTTCTTCGACAACCAGGGCCGGCAGCACCTCTTCTACCCTCTCCGCCCGAAGGGGAACAACCCGGAGGGTACCCCCAGCCGCCTGATGCACTGGATGCGCCCGTGCGAGGTCTACCTGACCGAGTAGGGCCGTTTTTCGACACGGGTCTCTCTCCGCGACATACTCCTCGCGCGGAACAGGTGGCGAGGTCCCGACATGGCGAGCGAGCGCATCTACCTGATCGGCGTCAGCGGGTCGGCCATGGGCGGCGTGGCGGGGCTTCTGGCCGCGGCCGGCAACACCGTGGGCGGCTCCGACACGCAGTTCTACGACCCCATGGGCAGCAAGCTGAAGGAGTGGGGCGTCACGACCTACCCGGGCTGGGACGCCGCCAACATCGACGCCTTCCGCCCCGACCGCGTGGTGGTGGGCAACGTGGTGCGCTCCGACAACCCCGAGATGGCGCGCGTGAAGGCCCTGGGCCTGCCCTTCGAGTCGTTCCCGGAGATGCTGGAGCGGACCTTGCTGGTGCCGACCGAGAACATCGTGGTCACGGGCACGCACGGCAAGACCACCACCTCGTCGCTGCTCGCTTGGCTGCTGGAGCAGGCGGGGGAGCGGCCGTCGTGGTTCATCGGCGGCATCCCCGAGAACCTGGGGCGGAACTTCAACGCGTCCGGCGGGCGCTGGTTCGTGCTGGAGGGCGACGAATACGACACTGCCTTCTGGGACAAGGGTCCGAAGTTCCTGCACTACCGTCCACGGCACGGGCTGGTCCTGAACGTCGAGTTGGACCACGTCGACATCTACCCGTCGTTCGAGGCCGTGAAGGACGCCTTCAAGAAGTTCGCGGGCATCGTGCCGGCCGACGGGACGCTGACCGCGTGCCAGGAGGACGGCCCGGCCCTCGAGGTGACCGCGCAAGGCGTGGCGTCGCGGCTCCTGTACGGCGACGGTAGCGCCGTGGCGCCCGAGGGCGCGACCTACCACGCCGACCACACCACGTTCCACGTGCGCACCGCCGACGGCCTGCACGGGCCCTTCACCACGCAGATGTCGGGGCGCCACAACGTGCTGAACGCCTGCGCCGCCTTCGCGCTGTGGCGCCACCTGGGGCTGGGCGAGGCGCAGTTCGCGCGCGGGCTGGCGAGCTTCACGGGGGTCCGCAAGCGCCTGGAGGCCAAGGGCACGCGGAACGGCGCGCTGGTGTTCGAGGACTTCGGCCACCACCCCACCGAGATCGCGGCCACGCTGGCGGGGCTCCGCCTGCGCTACCCGGGCCGGCGGCTGCTGGTGGCCTTCCGCGCCGAGTCGAACACGTCGCGGACGCCCCTCTTCGAGCCGCGCTACGTCGAGGCGTTCACGGGGGCCGACCGCGTCTTCCTGGCAGCCACCCTGGCCAAGCGCGACTACCTGAAGACCGAGCGCTACTTCGACCCCGAGTTGGTGGTCGGCGCGCTCGCGAAGCGCGGGGTCGCGGCCACGCACCACCCCGACGTGCCGAGCCTGGCCGCCGCCGTGCGCGCCGAGGCGGGCCCCGGCGACCTGGCCATCCTGTTCTCGTCGCGCGGCATGGACGGCCTGGCGGCGATGCTTACCGCCGTGTAGGCGCCGCGCCTCATCTCCGATACAATCCGCGTCAGATCCTTCGGGAGCCCCGATGCCCGCATTCCGCCACGTGCTGTTGCTGCTACCGCCCGACCCGCTGGCGTTGCCCGAGCAACGCCAGCGCCGCCTACCTCCCCAGGGTGCGGCCCTGGTCGCCACGCTGTGCGGCGAGTTGGGCCTCACGGTGCGGGCGGTCGACCTGGAGCGCTCGGCCGTGGAGGCCCCGCTGGACGATTCCACGGGGCTGCTGGTCGACGAGCAACGCCTGTGGGCCGCGGCACGCGGGGCCGTCGACGCCGCGGCCGACGCGCTGATCGAGCAGCTGCTGGCGCGCGTGGGCGAGCTCCGGGCCGACGCCCTGCTCGTGTCGCTCGAACGCCACACGCAGCTGCCCCTGGCGGTCTGGGTGGCGACCGCGATCAAGCGGCGTACCGGGATGCCCGTAGCGCTGGGGGGGCAGAACGGCGGGGCGTTCGCCGCGCTGCTCGCCGCGCAGGGCGTGCAGGGTATCGACCTGGCCACGGGGGCGCGTACGCCCCACGAGATCCGCCGCGTGGTGCAGGGCCTGCTGGCGCTGGCTCCGGGCCGCTTCGAGCCCGCCGTCGAGCCGCTGGCCACCGAGGAGCCGCCTCCGGCCGAGGGCTGGCCCCTGCCCGACTTCGGGGTCTACGACCTGACCGCCTACCGCCATCCGTTGCTCCCCGGCGGGCCCGGGCCCGGCACGCTGGTGCTGCCGTACACGCCCTCGTTCGGCTGTGCCTTCCGCTGCGCCTTCTGCCAGGATCCCGCCGCCCAGGTCGCCCAGCCCGCGGCCAAGGTGGTGGCCGACCTGGCGACGCTCGGCGAGCGCTGGGGTGCGCGCGACTTCGTGTTCCTGTCGTGCCAGCTGAACCAGGCGGGGCCGGGGCTCGCGCGGGCGATCGGCCGCGCGGGGCTCGACGTGCGCTGGTCCGACTCGTGGCGCGTGACGCCGAGCCCGCCGGGCGTGTTCGCCGAGCTGGCGGCCGGGGGCTGCGTGGGGCTCACGTTCGGCGTCGAGTCCGGCTCGCGCCGCATGCTGCAGCGCATGCGCAAGGGCCACCGGCCCGAGGATGCCACGCGCGTCGTGCGCGAAGCGGCGGCGGCGGGCATCTTCACGCGCGTGAACCTGCTGCCCTGCTTCCCCGGCGAGACCGCGGCCGAGTTGGCCGAGACCGTCGACTGGGTGAGCGCCAACGCCCGCGCCATCGACGACCTGGCGCCCTCGTCGTTCTACCTGGACGCCCTGTCCCCCATCGGGCGCGACCCCGAGCGCTTCGGGCTGCGGGTGCGGGGCGCGCGGGCGATGGAGGGCGAGGATCGCTTCCGCAAGTCGCCGCGCGCCGTGGCCTACGACGAGGTGGGGGGCCTGTCGTGGGAGGAGCGCGTCGCCACGCTGCGTCCCGCCGAGGAGGCGCTACGGACCGCCTGGCACGCGGGCCGTGGCGAGTGGGCGCTGGCCGGCGGGCTCGACGTGGTCAGCATGGTGCTGCTCCGCCGCCGGCACCCCACGCGCGAGGCGGCGTACGTCGACGTGCTGGCGCGGCGCGGTCGCTCTCGCGACGTCGCGTTCGAGGCGCCGGGGCCCGACCTGGAGGCGCTGGCCGCCCGCGTGGCCGCGCAGCTGCCGCCGACCCTGCGCGCAGGGCTCGAGGTGCAGCGCTCCGACGACGTACTGCTGGTGCGATTCCTCGACGGGGACGAGCGCCGGCACGAGCTGGAGGCCCGCCTGGCGCGCGTCGCCAACGGGTCGTCGGGGGAGCGGATCGCCTGGGCCTACCGCACGGCCCCGGGCGCCGCCGACGCGGCTCGCTTCGTGGGCTCGTACCGGCGCATCTTCCAGCGCCTGGGACCCCTCGACGCCGAGCTGACGCGGGCCCTGCAGGCTCCCCTGCGCACGTTGGCGACCCCGGCGGCCGGGGAGCTGGCCCCGGTCACGCCGCACCTGCCCGAGGGCGAGCTGGTCGCGGCGGCGCTGGCCGTGCCCGGCGGCTCCGGCGTGACCGACCTGCTGGCCCGCCTGGCGCCGTCCGGCCAGCCCGCGCGGGTCTTCCTGTCGCTCGAGAACCCGTGCGACCAGGCCTGCGAGTTCTGCGGCCTGCCCCTGGAGCGCGGGGTGGCGCGCCCGCACGCGGCGCGCTTCCCGGTGGGACGCGACGTGATCGACTCCGGGGCCTTCGACGCGCTGCTGGCCGCCCTGATCGCGCGCACGGCGCCCACCGAGCTCTGCCTCACCGGGCACGACTGGACGTTGCACCCGCGCCTCGACGCGTTGCTCCAGCGCCTTGAGCGTACGCCCGGCCTGCCGCTCTCGCTGTACGGGCCGTCGGCGGCGCTGGCCGACGAGACCCTGGCCGCACGCGCCCTGGCGCTGCCCGGCCTCCGCGAGGTGCGCCTCACGCTCCACTCGCCGGATCCCGCGCGCCACGACGCGATCGCCGGCCTGCCCGGCAGCGGCGCGCGGGTCCTCCGGGCCATCGCGCGGGTGCGGGCCAGCGGGGTCCCGCTGGCCTTGAACGCGGTGCTCACGCGCCGCACGGTCGAGGGGCTCTCCGACCTGCTCCGCTGGTTGGCGGGGGAGGGGCTCCGTATCACGCTGCTGGCGTTCCAGCCCGATCGCACGTTGGCGCCCTTCGACGGGCACGACCTGGTAGCCCCCTGGAGCGACGTGCGAGCCGTGCTCGACCTGGACGTGGCGCTGGCCGAGGTCGTGATCGCCGGCCTGGTCGGCCTGCCTGCCTGCGCTGTGCCGCCCGCCTTGCGCGCGCGCCTGAGCGCCACCTGGAACAGCGCCCGCGGTGAAGGGATGTGCTTCCCGGCCCGGTGCGAGCCGTGCGGCCTACGGTCACGTTGCGGGGGAGTGGCGAGGCTCTACGAGGAGACCTGGGGGGCCCGGGGGCTCATACCGACCGAAGACGGCCGTTGATCGCCGCGACGACGCTACCGCCTCCGCCCGTCGGGGCGGTGACCGGACGAGCCCGAGCCGCGCGAACGATCGGGCGCGGGCGTCGACTTGGTGCGCGTGCTCTTGCGCCACTCCTCGTCGCTGCCGGAGCTCGACGCCGGGGGGCGGAACGAGCTGGAGGGCGTGCGGTTGGCGCCACCCCACGAGCTGGCGGGCTTGGGGTCGACGTTGTAGCGCGGCGGGACGTCGTCGTTCTTCTTGCGGGGCACGGCCACGTCCTGTGTTTCGGCGCGTGGCGTGGTGGCGTGCCCGCCGTCGATCGTGCGCGAGCCGGCGCTGCCGGTGGGGGGCTGCCACGTGCCGTGCCCTCCGGGGCGGGTGGTGTCGACGGCCGGACGGGCGCCCTCGTTGCCACGCGTGCTGCCCGAGTTGCCGGCGCCTGTGGGGCGACCTCCGGGGTTCCAGGCCGGGGGCTGGTCGGAGCCGCCGGGCGTCACGGCCGTGGGCCGCGTGGTGGGGGTGTCGCCGCTGTCGAGGGGCTCGAGGTGACCGCGCTCGATCGGCAGATCGAGGCCCGAGCCGGCGCCCGCGTCGCGATCGGGCGGCACCGGGCGGTCGGCGGCAGGCGTGTCACCGAGGTCGCGGCGCCCGTCGTTCCAGGCCGGGGGCAGGTTCGAGCCGCCGGGTGTCGGCCGTCCGTTGGCGCCGTTGGCGCCGTCGCGCGCCTCTCCGCCGTCGCGATCGCCGCGCGGATCGTCGGTGTCGCGGCTGTGGTAGATGCCAGCCTGGCCGGGCGCGCTGGGGTCGACGCGCTGCTTACGGTTCTCGTCGTAGGCCGGCAGCAGGCCGGGGTGGCTGTCACGGCCGCCCTGGCTGGCGGGCACGTCGTGCACGCCGGGCTGGCCGGGCTCCTGGCCCACGTGCCCCGAGGTCGTGTGCCGTGGCGGCGCTGCCTCCATGGCGGCGTGCGCGCGCGGCACGTACTCGGCGTAGTGGTCGTGGTAGTGCTTCGGCCAGTGCCGCTCGAGGTACACCACGTGGTCGTGGTGCCACCACAGGGGCCACAGCCCCACGTAGACCCAGAAGCCGTCGACCACCACGTAGTCGGTCTGGTAGACGTAGACGGTGTTGTACTCCCAGTGACGGTGCGGCCCGTCGATAGGGCACACCACCTCACCCCACGGGTAGCGCAGCACGTGTGGCCCTGCGTACCAGCGCATCGGCCCGTCGTAGCCGTAGAAGTAGGGGTCGCCCACGAACACGAAGTAGCCGTCGTTCACGGCGTACAGGTCGGGCCGATCGGGCGTGTACGGGTGCGTGTGCGGGCCTTCGGTGTAGTCGAATCCGCCGCCGTAGCCCTCGGGGACCGGGTGCGGACCCCAGTAGCCCACGCTCGGCCAGGGGCCGTTCGGACCCGGCGCCGCGACCGCAGCCTGCTCCGGCACCACTGAGTACGTCGTGGTCCCGCAGGCGATCACCAGGAGCGAAGCGAGGAGCAAGTGCAGACGCGACATGACCGACCTCCATCGGGCACTCTTCTTTCCATTCGACGCGCCGGCCGGCCGCGTATTCATGGTCGGCCTCCCGCGCTCAGCGCCTTGGCCACCTCGGCCTCGTCGAAGCCGAGCAGCACCTTGCCGCCGACCGCGATCACGGGGACGGAGCTGGCGTATTCCTCGGGCACGCGGTTGTCCCGGAACAGCTTCAGGAGCAGGTCGCGCGCGCCGGCATCCCGTTCGACGTCGAGCTTCGTGAACGGGATCCCGCGCCCCTTGAACCACGCCTCGGCGCGCTTGCAGTGCGGGCACCAACTGGTCACGAACAGGAGCACGTTGCCCGCGGGCACCGGTGCGGCGGCGGTCGCCCCGTCGCGGGTCCCCGGCCCCTCCGTCCCTTCGGCGGGCCGCTCGACGATCGTCGTCGCCGCGCGCGCCTCGCGACCCACGGTCGACACCACCCGCGCGGGGTACGTTCCGTCGGGGCGCGCCTCGGTCAGGTCGGTCATCAGCATCTCGCCCGCCCCCAGCGCGTCGGCCGGCAGCCGCTCGTCGTAGACCATGACCCAGCGCCGGGCCGGCTCCGGTACGTCGGCGCGCTTCAGCGCGGTCTTCGCGCGGTGCGTCTCGGGGTCGACGTAGCGGAACGACAGCCCTGGAGCCTCGTCGGTCACACGCACCGCCAGTCCGCGGGTCTCCGGATCGGGACTTTTCGCAGCGGGCTCGTCGGTTTTTCGGCACGCCCCGACCGCCAGCACGGCCCCGACCACGACCAGCGCCCCCCAGCCCCTCACGCGCCTCATGCGACGCCTCCGATGCTCGTCCCTGTGGGCGTAAACCCGCCAGATTCCTTCGTCGTTCCGAGATGGTAGTAGGCGGTACTTTTTTTGCAAGCGCGGGCGTTTTCACATTGTCCGGCAGCGGAAAACAGAGTATATGGGGCGCGACGGAACGGGAACGACCGGAATGGATCGCTCGCATGCGATGCTCTCCCTGCACCTGCCAGACCTGCGGGGAGCCTTGCGCGAGCACGTACCCGTCGGCGAGCTGACCACCTACCGTATCGGCGGCACCGCCCGCTTCCTCTTCTCCCCCATCGACGTCGACGACCTCCGCTCGTTCCTCTGCTGGGCCGAGCAGGCGGGCCTTCGAACGGCGGTGCTGGGAGGCGGCTCCAACGTGCTGCTGCCCGACGGCGAGCTCGACCTCGCGTTGATCCACCTGGTGCCCACGCTGAACGCCCTCGTCGACCTGGGCGACGGTTGCTTCCGCGTGGGCGCCGGCGCGTGGAACCGCGATCTGGTCGAGGCCCTGGCCGCGCGAGGGGTGAGCGGGCTCGAGTTCCTGCACGACATCCCCGGCACGGTGGGCGGGGCGGTGGTCATGAACGCCTCGAACAACTACGGCGAGACCGCGCTGCACGTGGTCTCGGTCGAGTTCGTGGAGCACGCCCCGGGCTGGCCGGTCCGCACCCTGGAGGGCGCCGAGCTCGTGTTCGGATACCGCGAGAGCCCCTTCCGGATCGGGAGCGGTCGCACGGTCACGGCGGTCACGTTCCGCCTGCCCGAACGCGGAGAACCGTACGCCATCCACGAGCGCCTGGCGGCCATCCATGCCGAGCGCTCGAACAAGTTTCCCTGCGAGTACGCCAACTGCGGCAGCGTGTTCCGCCGGCCGCCGGGTGACTACGCGGGGCGCCTCATCGAGGCGGCGGGTTGCAAGGGATTGCGCGAGGGCGACGCCATGGTCTCGCCCAAGCACGCCGGGTTCATCGTGAACCTGGGGCACGCCACGGCGGCCGACGTGAAGCGCCTGGTCCTCAAGGTGCAGGAGCACGTCCTGGCCGCGACCGGGGTGCGCCTGGAGCGTGAGTTGATCTACTTCGAGTGACGACTGGAAGGGGAACGCCATGAAGCTGTACGAAGGCAAGCTGCCGATTATCGCCCACGAGGTGGTCGGGGCTCTCACCGAGGCCGAGCTCATCGAAGTGCTCCCCGAGGAGCGCGAGGAGGCCGAGCTCGACGTGCAGGCCACGCTCAAGGAGTACCTGCGGGTCGAGCACGAGATCAACGAACGCGCGCGCGAGATCCTGCAGATCCGCGGCCTCGACTTCTCGGCCTTCTTCCGCATCAAGAAGGGCCTGGCCGACGAGAAGGGCATCGCCATCGGCGACGAGGCGGTCGACTACCTGGTCATGCAGATTATCGAGCAGTTCATGCACTCGGCGCACGTCGAGGAGGTCTTCGGCGAAGACCGTGAGCTGCGCGTGAAGATGGGCCCGGTCATCAAGAAGCACACCGAGATGGAAGACGAGCTCGACCGCGAGGTGCGCGACAAGATCAAGAACCTCGAGGAAGGCACCGCCGACTGGGAGGTCGAGTACGCGCGTGTGATGGACAACGCCAAGCGCGCTAAGAAGCTGTAGTCCCCGCGTAGCGCCGGTACGCGAAGGTTATCAACGCCTTCAGCACCGCGGCCGTCGGCACCGCCAGGAACGCCCCCGGCACCCCGAACACCCGCTCACCCGCCACCACCGCCAGGATCGTGATCACCGGGTGCAGCCGCGCCTCGTGGCTGATGATCTTGGGGTTCAGGATGTAGGCCTCGAGGAAGTGGATCGCCAGGATCCAGGCGAGCACCATGAGCGCGGTGTGCAGGCTGGTGGCCAGGCCGACCAGCACGGCGGGGATGGCGCTGAAGATCGAGCCGAGCACCGGGATGAAGCTGAGCACTCCCGCCACCAACGCCAGCACCAGCGCGTAGTCGGGCACGAAGATCGCGAAGCCGATGAACGACAGCACACCGTTGATCAGGCACACCATGATCTGGCCTCGCACGACCCCGCGCAGGCCCTGGTCGAGCAGCCCCAGCAACTCCTGGAAGTCGTCCTGGCGCCGTGCGGGGAAGCTGGACAGCAGGAAAGTGCGCACGGCCGGCGCGTCGATGAGCGAGTAGGCCGCGGCCATCAGCACGACGAAGATGGCGAAGAGGAGGCTGACCACGCCGGTGGCCACGCCCTGGGCCGTCTGAACGGTCGCCTTCATGACGTCGTCACCCAATGACACCACGCCGTCCTGCAGCGACGTGGTCAGGCGGTCGCGGAAGCCGGCGGCGCCGTCGTCGGAGGGGTCGGGGTTGGTCTCGGGGGCGGAGCGCACCAGGAAGCCGTCGCCGTCGGGCTCGAAGCGCAGGCCACCGCCCAGCATGCGCACGCGGTAATGCCCGGCCGAGAGCTGCACCACGTCGAGCTCGCCGCCCGTGTCGCGGTGCACCTCGGGGATGCCGCGGGGGGCGGGGTCGCCGTCGGGCAGCGCCTCGAGCTGCAGCAGCCCGAACGAGCGGTCGCGGCCGCGCACGCGGTCGGAGCCCCAGGGCGACACGCTGTCGTCGGGGTGCTCGCCGGGCAGGCCGGCCAGCAGGCGGTCGACCGACCCTTCGAGTCGGCTGACCAGGGCGGGCATGTCGCCGAGCAAGGCGTTCAGCTTGACGCCGATGCGGCGGGACTCGACCTCGACCTTGGGGATGACGTGCAGCACGAAGCCCACGATGGCGCCGATGACGATGATGTAGGACAGCAACGTGCCGCCCCAGCGCGGGACGCGGTGCCGGTGCAGCCACGAGACGAAGGGGTGCAGCACGTAGGCCACGCCCAGGGCCACCACGAAGGGGAAGAGCGCCGCGCGGAAGACCGCGGCGAGGACCAGCACCAGCACGCCGAGCCCGACCAGGAAGCGGTCGAAGCGGTCAGCCGCCTGTCGGTCGCGGGTCAGGGCCCGCCCCAGCGCGGACGGGTCTCGGGGCATGGGGGCCTCGTGGGGGCGTCAACGGGAAGGAATCATACGCTGATTGTCAATCGTTCAGAAGCTGATTCAGGATGAACGTATTCTTCGGTCCGCTCGTGCCGCCGCTGGAGTTCCACACGTAGGCCATGTTGTCGCCGTCGAGGTGCGCGCCCCACGGCAGGCCGAAGGCGCCGTCGGCGGTGGGGTAGACGTACAGGTTCGTGAAGACGGTCTCGTAGATGGGGTCGACGAACGTCCACGCCGGATCGACGTCGTGCTGGGCGGCGTACGACTTGCAGAAGGCCAGCGTGGGCGCGGCGCCGTCGTTGTCCTCGCCCAGGATGGTGATGAGCTTCAGCTTCTTGCCCGCCGCGATCTTCTCTTTCGCGTAGGCCGAGTCGCGGGGCAGCGTCTCGTGGCACACGGGGCACCAGCCGGCCACCACGTAGAGCCACACGGCCTTGTACTGGGCGCACAGGCTGTGCAGCGAGAACCACTCGCCGTTGCAGTTCTGCAGCTGGAAGTCGGCGATGTTGTCGTTCAGGAGCGGGCCGGTGCCCTCGGCCACGCAGGTGGGCTCGGGCACGTCCGGCTTGATCTCGGCCTCGATGGCGTAGCCCTTCAGGCAGCGCGTCTCGGCGGGCACGAACGAGGTCGTGGCGCCGGTGCCCGGGTCGATGGTCACGCGCTCGAGGGTGGCGTCGAGGGTGGCGCGGAACGTGACGCCGGTGCCGCCGATGGCGTGGACGGTCACCGTGCCGCCGGTGCCGAGGAAGGTCTTCTCGCAGCCGGAGTCGGGCGCGCAGTTGGTCTGCAACACCAGCCGGATGCCGGCGTCGAGGTAGGTGGAGCCGGTCAGGTCGTAGACGCCGGGCGCTTCGGGGCCGCCGCGGGTGCCCGGGCGCAGCGCCATGAACAGGTCGTCGCGCGGGAGGCCGGCGGCGTTGGAGGCCTGGTAGATGAGGAAGGGATGGCCGGGCTCGCCCTCGGACAGCTTGACGGTGCTCTTGACGGGCACGAACCCGGCGTCGGGGCAGGCGTCCACGGTACCCTGGCACACGCCGGCGACGCACAGGCTGGCGTTCACCGCGCCGCCCTGGTCGTAGCACACGCCGCACACGCCGCCGCAACCGTTGTCGCCGCACGTCTTGCCGGCGCACTGGGGCGTGCAGCACGTGTCCTGCCGGCAGAGGCCGGGGTCGACGGCGCCGCGCTGGTCGTAGCACGTGCCACAGGAGCCGCCGCAGCCGTCGTCGCCGCACGTCTTACCGGTGCATTCGGGCGTGCAGGGGCCGGCCTGGTCGGGCGCGGCCGTGTCGGTCGTCGTCGCGTCGTCGGGGGACGCCACGTCGCTGGCGCCGCCGTCACCGCCGCCGCAAGCCGCGAGCGCGAGCAGGCCACCGAGGAGACAGAGCTGTCCGAAGAGTCGCGTCATGGCGTGTACCGTCCGATCAGTTGCCGTTGAGGAGCGAGGTCAAGGTCGAGTCGAGGTCGGGCGTGGCCAGGCCGGAATGCCACGTGTAGACGAGGCCCGTGCCCTTGACCAGCACATCCCACGGGATGGCGAACTCGCCGCTGGGACCGAGGTAGGGGTCGATGTGCGAGAACGTCACGTCGTACTGGAAGTCGACGTAGACCTTGGCCGGGTCGAGGTCGTGGTCCTCGGCGTAGCCCACGCAGTAGGCCTCCGTGGGCATCATCTCGTAGGCGTCCTCGCCCAGGATGGTGATCTGCTCGAGGCGCTCGCCGTCGGCCTTCAGCTGCTTGACCTTGGCGGCCACCTGGGGCAGCCACGTGGCGCAACTGGGGCACCAGCCGGCCACGACGGTCAGCCAGATGGCGCGGTTGTTCTTCAGGCTCGAGAACTTCAGGGGCTCGCCGTAGCAGTTGTTCAACGTGAAGTCGCTCACGGCCTCGCCGAGCTGCGCCGGCGCCACGATGACCTCGTCAATCGTGTGGCTCTTCAGGCACCAGGTCGAGCCGCCGGGTACGGGCTTGGACTCGTAGGACGTGCCGTCGATGGTCACCTCCTCGAGCACGGCGTTCAGCACGGCCCTGAAGCGGCCGCCGGCGCCGCCGTACTCGAGGATCTCGAGCGTGCCGCTCTTCTGGAAGAAGCGCCTGTCGCACGAGCTTCCCGAGCACCCGGCCGAAGCCACGACGCACAGGGCGCAGTCCTTGTAGTTCTGGCCGCCCAGGTCGTAGACGCCGGGGGCCGTGGGGCCGTTGTAGGGGGCGAACAGGTAGTCTTCGATCGAGAGCACGTCGGTCGGCACCGACGACGAGCTGTATTCGCGGTGCACGAAGACCTTGTTGCCGTTGCCGGCGTCCTCGAGCGACGTCTGCTGCATGGCGGCGGTGAACCCGTCGGCGCCGCACGGGGGCTCGCCCACGCACTGGCCGTCGGTGCACTGCTGGTAATCGGCGCAGGCGCCGCAGGCTCCGTCGCAGCCGTCGGGGCCGCAACTCTTGCCCGCACAGGCCGGCACGCAGGTGGGGTCGACGCAGGTGCCGTCGACCCGGCACAGGCCGTCGTCGACCGCGCCCTGGGCGTCGTAGCACGAGCCGCACGAGCCGTCGCAGCCGTCGGGGCCGCACACCTTGCCCGTGCAGTCGGGCGTACACTGGTCGAGCTTGCCGCACAGGTCGTTCTGGCAGGCGAAGCCGTCGGCGCAGGTGCCGCAGGAGCCGCCGCAGCCGTCGTCGCCGCACTGCTTACCGGCGCACGCGGGCTCGCAGCCCGTGTCGGGCGGCGGATTCGTGACGTCGGTCGAAGCCACCTCGTCCGTCGCGTCTTCGGCGGCGTCCGTGCCGGGGTTGGCCCGCTGCCCCCCGTCGTCGCCACCACACGCCACCAGCACCAGCGCTCCGAACATCGCCACGAATCCAACCCACCAGCGCATCGGCACCCCCCCTCGATCGCTACGCGACCCTCGTTGGTAGCACGGAAGCCTGAGGAAGCTCAATCGCAAAGGAATCTATCGAGCGACGAACGCGACCCAGGTCAACTGGGGCAGGCCGCCGCCCGTGGCCAGGCGCGCGTGGCCCCCGGCGTCGACCGGGACGTCGGCCAGCGGAAGGAAGATGCCGGTCAGGTAGTCGAGCACGTACACGCCCACCGTGGTCGACGCCACCGGCAGCTTGACGTCGAAGGGCACCGGCAGCGGCGACTCGGTGTCGTAGGGCACAATGGCGAAGGCCGCCAGCGGCGTGATCTGCGCCGTCAGCGAGCGGTGCATCTTGCTCACGTCGACCTCGGCCGCCTGCACGGCCGTGGACTCTTCGTAGTTCGGGAAGTCGAGGTCGGCCGGCAGGTCGAGGCGCAGGTCGGGATGGGCCTGGGCCGGGCCGCCCGTGACGGCGGTGACGACCTCGCCCGAGGCGGGCGTGAACAGCACGACGTCGCCCAGGTCGGTCTCGGGGGTGGCGCAGGGCTCCTGCGGGAGCGTGACCGACGTGTGACCCGAGACGCCGCCGAGCACCTTGATGCCCATCGCCAGGCGCTTGGCGCCGCCGACCTTCCAGGTGCCGTCGGCCTTCGACGTGCCCTTGACGCAGAACTGGGCCTCTTCGCCGCAGATGACGATGGTGGCCTTCTCGATGGGCGCGCCCGCCTCGTCGACGACGCGGCCCAGGTAGGTGCAGGAGGTGAAGTCGTTCGCAGGACCGTCGGTGTCGGGCGCGGCCACGTCGGGTACGACCTGGTCGGTGGCGTCGGCCTCGTTCGGGTCGACGGCGGCCGTGTCGGCCTCGGCGACATCAGCGGTGAGGCTGGTGTCGGCGTTGCCCTGCGGATCGCCGTCGTCGACGGCGCCACAGCCCACGAATCCGAACAGGATTGCCAGCACCGAGAGCAGCCTGGAGCGGCTGACCATCCGCGGCCCCCCGCAAATATTCCTTCGATTTCTACCAGGGTTTCCGGGGCCGCGCAAGGCCACCGTCACAGCCACGGCCTCGCGAGCCGCGCATAGGTGGAGCTGCCGTGCCGGAGATCTTCGACCGAGAGCGCGTGCAGGTAGCGCGTCCACGAGCGGCCCGCCCACAGGTGGTGCACGCGGGCGCTCGGGAAGGCGACGTCGCGCTCGAACAGGTCGGCCAGGCCGGCGTCGTCCCAGGAGGGGCAGAAGAAGGTGGCGGGGGGCTCGACGTGCACCTCCCCCGGTGCCGCCCGCTCCGCGAGCAGCCGCGGGACCACCACCGAGTGCACGTGCCAGTAGTCGCCGTCGAAGGTGCGGTAGGCGTCGCGCCAGCGCGCGAGGAAGGCGCTGCCCGGTTCGGCCAGGATCACGGCGTTGCAGAGGCCCTGGATGCGGCTGCCGGGGGTCTCCTCGCGGCCCAGGACGCAGGCATGATCGTAGAGCGGCGCGAGCGGTGCCACGCTGATGGTGTCGAGGTCGAGGTACACGCCGCCGTGCCGGAGCAGCGCGTCGAGGCGCACGAGGTCGGCCTGGTGCTCGAGGCGGCGCACGGGGCGGCCGAAGACCTGGGTCGGTGCCGTGACGCGCACGACCTCGACCCGCCGCCGGAGCTCCTCCCACAGCGGGCCCGATGGCTCGTGGGCGCAGTGGACGAGCGTGGCGTCGAAGTGATTCAGGCCCATGGCCGAGCGCAGGGCCAGGGCGTGCACCAGCGAGAACGGTCGGCCGCCGAAGTCCGGCGCCAGGCCGAAGACCACGTGCAGCAGGTTGGGGATCACGGGACGGCCGCCTCGGCGTAGGGCGTGAGGCCGGGGCGCAGGCGCTCGTGGCCGAGCCAGCCGGTCCAGTCGCCCGCGACGGGGGTGGGCGTGGTCGGGTCCATCAGCGCGTGGAAGTGCTCCCGGGCGTCGGGGGGGACCACGGTGGGCGCCAGCGCCTGCCGGCGCTCGACGAACAGGTCGCGCCGCTCGTTCAAGGGGAGCTTCACGAAGGCGTGCCGGTAGGTGACCGCCGGCACCACGAAGGCCTCGCCGTAGCTGACCTCGAGCGTGACGCCGGGGCGCACCACGTCGTCCCACAGCGCGGCCGCGAAGACCAGGCGCTGCCCACCCTCTTCGAGGCGCCACTGTCCCGGCGGCAGGCGACGCTGCCTCAACCCCTCGACGATGGGGGCGAGCGTCGCGGAGGCGGCGCGCACGGCCAGCCCGCGCAGGTAGCCGTTCGGGGTCATGGCCTCGTGGGGCTTCGCGATCGCGGGCGCGGCGCGGCGGCGTCCGGCGGCCTCCTGGTGGCGCGCGCGGAAGGCCGACAGGCAGCAGTTGACGGCCAGGGGCAACCGGCGCGCCTGCACCTCGGCCAGCACCTCGAGCGCGGCCAGCTCGGACTCGATGACCACGATGCGATGCCCGTGCAGCAGCGTGACGTCGGCGCGGTCGACCAGGTGGCGGGCGTTGTGCGGCGTGGCGCGCAACTGGTGCAGGTTCAGGTGCCGCACGCCCAGCTCGGCCAGCTCCTCGGCCAGGCGGACCAGGCGCGGGACGTCGCCGGGGGGCGCCGGGATCTCGACGGTGACGCGCGGGAACAGGCCCACGGCGGCCCGGATGGCCGAGAGATCGTAGTCGGAGGCGATGGCGTTGAAGCGGATCTCGTCGAGGCCGGCAGCCGCCAGGCGCGCCAGGCGCTCGGGCGTGCCCAGCAGGCCGTTCGAATACAGCCACAGGTAGAGGCGGTCGCCGAAGCGGGCGCGGAGCGCGGTCAGGAACGCCAGCGTGCGCTCCTCGGTGAGCAGCGGCTCGCCGCCCGACAGGCTGACGCCGCGGAAGCCGAAGTGCTCCACGTAGTCGAGGAAGTCGTCGATCTCGGGGAAGGGCAGGCCGCTGGTCTCGGGCGGGTCGCGCGTCAGCTGCGGGGCGGGGCAGAAGAAGCAGCGCGCGTTGCACACACCGTTCACGAACAGGCAGGCCCAGCTGCCCTCGCCGCACGAGGTGCAGCCCGGGGACAGGTCGCGGCCATCGGCCTTGGTGCCCGAGAAGGACCACCGCGTGGAGGGCTCCAGGCGGAGGAGCAGCGCCCGGCGGCGCTCCTCGAAGGCGGGGGCGTCGGCGGCGCGCAGCCAGCGCAGGCGGTCGGCGAGCTCGCCGAGCTCGGCGCGGTTGTGCGCGATGACGGTCGCGAGGTCCAGCTGCATCGTCCATCCCGTGCTCGACGGCTGGTCGCGGTATGCCCCGGTTCGCCTGCGATCGCAAGGGGAAACGTGGTACACTATCGCCCATTCCAGGGCCGGGAGCTTCCTCGATGAGCCTCTTGCACGTCGTCCTGTTCGCCGTCTTCGGGCTCGCCGTGCTGCTCGGCGCGTTCAGCCTGTTCGTGCGCCTGCAGGCCAGCCTGCGCCCCGTCGGCCGCACCGCGACGCTCCGGCGGGTGGCCGAGGCCATGGGCGGCGTGTTCACCCATGCCGGGCCCCTGGCGCTCGAGACGGTGGTGCTCGATCGCAGCGAGGGGCAGACGCGCATCCAGCTGGTCCGTACGCCCTGCGCGCACCAGACGCGGCATCGCACCGAGATCACGCACCGCGCGTCGAGCGGGGAGCCCCTGCCCGAGCTGCACGTGCTGACCAC
>Ga0172370_10000807_pt1 | contig 48845 bp, 42 predicted proteins | sample LakKiv5m_FD_114538 | JGI IMG/M metagenome (GOLD analysis project Ga0172370, IMG submission 114538) | Freshwater microbial communities from Kabuno Bay, South-Kivu, Congo - kab_022012_11.5m | ecosystem: Environmental > Aquatic > Freshwater > Lake | place: Democratic Republic of the Congo...
CCGGGGCTGCCTACCGCCGCGATGCGCCCGTTCTCGATCAGCACGTCGAACAGTCCGTCGCGTCCGGTTGCGGGATCTACGACCCGGCCTCCGCGCAGCAGCAGAGCGGGCGGCACGGCAATGTCTTCTTTTCGCTTCGTCATCGTTTCATCCGTTCGCTTTCGCATCGCCGTCCGTCACTGGGGCCGCAGCAAGGACTGCCCCCTTCAACCGGGCCGGCACAGATGCAGCTGCCGACCGGTCTGTCCCTCGTGACTCTCAACGCCAGCCTAGTCCCTTCAACCGGGCCGGCACAGATGCAGCGGTCGACCGGGCCGGTCGCCGGGTAAGCCTCTGCCACGCCGCGCTCACGCTACCATTGCGCGTCCGGGCGCCGCCGTCACCGCCGGCTCCACCACACCGCTGCCGCGAATCCCGTCCGCACCCGGGACGATGAGCTGGTAGAGCAACGCCATGCGCAGCGCCACGCCGTTGGCTACCTGACTCATGATCACCGAGTAGGGACCGTCGGCCACTTCGCTGGAAATCTCGATGCCGCGGTTGATCGGCCCCGGGTGCAGGATGATGACGTCGGGCTTGGCCCGCGCCACCTTCTCGGCGTTGAGGCAGAAGTAGCGCGCGTACTCGTTGAGCGTGGGAAAGAAATTGCCGGCCATCCGCTCGTGCTGAATGCGCAGCATCATGATCACGTCGGCGCCTTCGACCGCGCTGCCGATGTCGTAGTAGAGCTCGGCACCGAACTGGCGGAACTGTTCGGGCAGCAGCGTCGGCGGCCCGGCCAAACGCACGGTGGCGCCGAGCGTGCGCAGCCCGAACAGATTCGAACGCGCCACTCGCGAGTGCAGGATGTCACCGACGATCGTGACGACGAGGTCCTTCCACGCGCAGGTCTTGCGTTGCCTGATCGTCAGCAGGTCGAGCAGAGCCTGGGTGGGGTGTTCGTGGCTGCCGTCGCCGGCGTTGATGATCGAGCAATCGACGACACCGGCCAGGAAACGCGCGGCTCCCGAAGCCGGGTGGCGCACCACGATGCAGTCGGGCGACATCGCCGCCAGGTTGCGCGCGGTGTCTTCGAAGGTCTCACCCTTGGCCATACTCGACGAAGTGGAAGCGATACTGACGGCGTCGGCCGAAAGCCGCTTGGCCGCGATCTCGAACGAGGTCCGCGTGCGCGTGCTGTTCTCGACGAAGAAGCTGACGACGGTCTTGCCGCGCAGCGCCGGCAGTTTCTTGACCTCGCGGCGCGAGACCTCGACCAGCGATTCGGCGGTGTCGAGCAGCAGTGTGATGTCCTGCGCCGATACGCCTTCGAGTCCGAGCAGGTGGCGATTACCGAGTGCCATTGGCGGCCTCCTCGATCCAGACGGCGTCGCGTTCGCCGTGCTCTCCGAGCTCTACCCTCACCTTCTGTGAGCGCGACGTCGGGACGTTCTTGCCGACGTAATCGGCGCGGATGGGAAGTTCGCGGTGACCGCGATCGATCAGCACCGCCAGTTGCACCGCAGCCGGGCGCCCGAAATCGATCAGTGCGTCGAGCGCAGCACGGATCGTACGGCCGGTGAACAGCACGTCATCGACCAGCACCACTTTGCGCTCCTGCAGATCGAACGGGATGTCGCTCGGCTCCATGCGCGCGGTCGCACCGAGCCTTCCGAGATCGTCGCGGTAGAGCGTGATGTCGATCGCACCTACCGGCGGCGCGCTGCCTTCGATGCGCGCTATCGCCTCGGCGATGCGTTTGGCCAACGGTACGCCGCATGTGTGGATGCCGACCAGCGCCAAGTCCGTCACGCCGTTGTTGCGCTCGACGATCTCGTGCGCGATGCGCGTCAGAGCGCGGCGGACGCCGTCGGAGTCGAGAACTTCAACGGCCACGTGGCACCTCCTGGAAGGACTCATCCGGCCCGCACGCCACCGCAGCGGACCGACACACCCGCCGCTGCACCCCCAACGCCGCCAAGCCGAGAGGAGGCCCGGCTGCGGCCATCGCAGCGGCACGGCGATGGCCGCGGCGCCGCTCGGCACCGGCCGCGCGGACACAAAAAAACCCTGCCGTTGGCGTGGCAAGGTTCGCGTTGGTGGTCCCTGGCAGGACCCGGCTCTGGCTTTTCGTAGCTCTCAACCGCTGCACCCTTCCCGACCTCGCAGGGCCGGATTTAAAGAGGAGCCGACGCACGGACCCTGCTCGAACAACCGCGCAGGCCGCCGGGGCGGGAGGATTCCCGTCACCCGAGGCGCAGTCTTACGGGGGCCCGGCCAGCGTGTCAAAAGGCGCCCTGGGCGTTGGCGGCGGTGTGCCCGGCCCGATCGTTTCTCTCGGTAGCGTCCGGCCGCGCCCGACCGCGACGATGTGGCCGCAGTTTGATGACAGCGCAGGCATCGCTGCGCCCTTGGCACCCTTGGCGCCCTTGCGGAGACCGCCGTCACCGACCATGATCGCGCCATGGCCGACCTACAGGAAACCGAGCGCTGCGCTGTTGATGTCGTAGCCTACTTCGCGCTCGTCGAGGAGGGGCTCATCGCTCCCGACGACAGGGTAGAACTGCTCGACGGTGTGATCGTATCGATGCCACCGCAGGCGCCACTGCACGCGGCCGGGGTCATGCGCGTAGAGAGCCGGCTACGCGAGACGCTGCCGGCGAAGACGGCGATCCGCATTCAGATGCCGTTCATGGCCGGAGCCGTCAGCGTCCCCGAGCCGGATGTGGCGGTCGTGAGCGGCAGCGCGTCGGACTACCTCGACCGCCACCCATCGAGCGCGCTGCTGGTAGTGGAGGTTGCGGTTTCGTCGGTGGTACAGGATCGCCTGACCAAGGCCCCGATCTACGCGGCAGCCGCGATCCCGAACTACTGGCTGGTGAACCTGCGCGACGAGTGCGTCGAGGTGTTCTCACGGCCGCTGCCCAGCAAGCGCCGCTACTGGCGTAGCGAAACACTTCGCGGCGGCGACAGTCTCACCCTCGATGCCTTTCCTGATCTGCGGATCGCCGTCGCCGACCTGTTTCCCAAGCGCAACGTCTGAACTCGACACTCGCCGGCGGGTGCCGGCATGCGCCAGCCCGCAGTTACACGGCTCAACCGCAGCTTCAGCTTCGTTATCGTAAACGCAGGCGAGGGCCCTTCTTGCGAAGGGCCCTCGCCGCTTTCCTAACCTGACCGCCTACGTTTACTGACAGCCGCAGTAGTCAGGAATGGCCGTCACGATTCCGCAGGTCTGCCCGGCCGGGCACGCGCCGCCACACGCGGTAACCGGACCTCCGCACGGCGGAGGCAGGCAGCCGCAAACGCCATTGGCGTCGACCAGGCACTGCTGGCCCGGCAGCGCACAGCCACCACCACAGGTGCCGGCAGCGCCGACACTGCACGGCGGCGGATCGCAGTTACACGCACCGGTAGTGTCGCTCTTGCACTGCTGGCCCGGCAGCGGACAGCTTCCGCCACACACGCCGGCCGCATCGCTGCCGCACGGCGGAGGCTGGCACTTGCAGAAGTTCGTGCCGGTCGAGTACACGCACACGTCACCGGCGATCGGACACACGCCGGAGCAAGTGCCCGTGAGCGGGTCCGAGCCGCAGCCGGCCGGCGGGTTGCAGTTGCAGGCGTTGGTAGCCGTGTCTAACTCGCAGTGCTGGTCAGCGCTCGCACACGCGCCACCGCAGGTCCTCGTCGCAGGATCGAGTCCGCACGGCGCCGGCAGCAACTGACAGCTGCATTGACCGGCCGCGTCCATCGCGCACTTGTCCGCCGAATTCGGGCAGGTGCCGCCGCACACGCCGGTGGCCGCATCGATTCCGCACGCTGGCGGCGGCGGATCCTGGCACGTACAGATCGGTGCTGTGTTGGCCGCAGCGCTGGTCGGCAGACAGCGCCGGTTCGGATGAGCCGGATCGCTCAGACACTTGCCTCCGCAGATCCCGGCCTTGTCCGGTCTGCCGTCGCAGGTGTCTTTGGGTGTGCACGCGCAGTTGCCGGCGGCATTAGCACTGCAAGTCATCGACTGATCGGGACACGGGCCGCCGCACATCTTGCTGGTGCCGAGGAATCCGCACGTCAGCGCGGTCTTCTTCGCCGGAACGCACACGGTCGATGGCGTGTATCTCTGCTGCTGCCGCTTGCCGAACTGATCGATCACCAGCTTGGACGGCGGAGGAACCGCGTTCGGGCACCTCACCTGGTAGCAGATGTAGTCGTCGCGCAGAGGCTGGCCGACGATGTTCGGATTGGCCGGCGGCGGATCGACGTTGGTCTTGGTCGCCGGAACGCAGAACTGCACCGCTTTGCCGATCAGACAACCCTTCTGCGTGAACTCGGGCTGCAGGGTCGCCAGCAGGTCAGCCGTCGCCTTCGGCAGCAGCTTGTCCTGCATCCTGTAGCAGATCATGTGATCGAGCGTGCCCTGTGCCTGAGCGGCAGGGCTGTAAAGAATGCCGGCGCAAATACCGGCAGCCAGAGCCATGAGATATTTTTTCATAGGTCACTCCATCGGGTCGGTTGTTGTTGACCCCCGCCCATTTTCTCCACTCGCGCCGCGCCACTGTCAAGGTAGTCGTGCGAGATAGCGAGCGCCGCCTGTGGCGTAGGTCACAGTAACCGTTCGAGTGAATTTGCCCACAAGAACCTTGCGAGCTCGCGACCGCATCGCCGCAGAACGAGGGGCGGTAGTAACAACACCGTCAACAACGTCGCGTGCGATTCGACCGACCCGAGTTCGATGGAGCAAAAAGCAAACGATAACACGCTTGTGATTTTTCGATCAACAAGCGCTCAGCGCCGCTACGAGTCGCAAGGTGTTGATCGGCAACGCCGGAGCGCGCGCACAGGCTCCGCCCAAGACCGCTCGCCACCCAGGTTGCCGCACCCCGAATCAGCGCGCGGCGATCTTCTTTCCAGTCACAAAAAAAAGTACCACTTGGCGCCTCGCACAGCGCACCCGGCGACCGAACGAGACAGGGAGGGCGGGGCGAGCGGGCTAACTAACAGTCTGTTCGATAAGCGCCCATCAGCGTGTTCAAAATGACCCAGCTGCAAGGCGCGCGCGAAATGCCGCGAGCGGAGGCGCGTGCGCCGAGTTGGCGCGGGGCCAGACCCGCCAGACGAGTGTGATCCTCGCGCGTCGCCAGCTCCGCGCTCGTGGGCGATTTCCAACAGGCTGCTAAGGAATGCGCATGCCCATGCGGCTGAAGCGCGGCCGGAAAGAGTCCGAATCCCACGACCAGTACAGGACGAAAGCCTTGCCGAGGATCTCGTCGATTGGCACGGTTCCCCAGAAACGGCTGTCGTGGCTGTGGTCGCGGTTGTCGCCCATCACGAACACCTCGCCTTCGGGAACCGTGAAAGGTCCGAAGTTGTCGCGCACGCTGCCCGGATACACCCGCGACCCGGGTTCGTAGTAGGCGTGTGGATCGTCGATCTTCTCGCCGTTGATGTAGACGACCTTGTCCCTCACCTCGATGGTCTCGCCTGGCAGCGCCTTGACCCTCTTGATGAAGTCCTTGGTCTTGTCTTCAGGGTAGATGAACACGATGACGTCGTCGTGCTGAGGTTTGAAGAAACTCAGCACTCGCTTGCCGACGAACGGGATGCGCACCCCGTAGATGAACTTGTTCACGAGCAGGTGGTCCCCCACCTCAAGTGTCGGCAGCATCGAACCGCTCGGGATCTTGAAGGCCTGGACGATGAACGTGCGGATGAACATGGCGAGCAGGATCGCCATGCCGAACGCTTCGACATACTCGCGCAGCGCCGATTTGCGCGGCGGCTCCGCCTCGACGACGGCTTGCTTGCGGGCCGCGGGCTTGGACACGTTCTTACTCACCTACTTTGAGCACGGCCAGGAAGGCCTCTTGAGGGATTTCCACCGCACCGACCTGCTTCATCCTCTTCTTTCCCTCTTTCTGTTTTTCGAGCAACTTGCGCTTGCGCGAGATGTCGCCGCCGTAACACTTGGCGGTGACGTTCTTGCGCAGCGCCTTGACGGCCTCGCGCGCGACGATCTTGCTGCCGATCGCGGCCTGGATGACGATTTCGAACATCTGCCTGGGAATCAGGCCCTTCATCTTCCTGGCGAGTTCGCGGCCGCGCGGATAAGCACGGTCGCGGTGGCATATCATGGAGAGTGCATCGACCTTTTCCCCGTTGATCAGCAGGTCGAGTTTTACCAGCGGTGAAACCCGAAAACCCGCCGGCTCGTAGTCGAGCGAAGCATAACCGCGCGACACTGACTTCAAGCGGTCGTAGAAGTCGTAGACGATCTCCGACAACGGCAGTTCGTAGTGGACGATCGCGCGACCGGTAGTCGGAAATTTCAAGTCGGTCTGGGTTCCGCGCTTGTCCTCGCACAGCGCCAGCACCGCGCCGAGATAGTCCGGCGGCAGGTGGATGGTGGTGGCGACGTACGGCTCGGCGATGGTTTCGACCCTGGCGAGGTCGGGCAGCTTGGCCGGGCTGTCGATCTCGATCACCGAGCCGTCGGTCAGCGTCACCTGGTACACCACCGTCGGCGCAGTGGTGATCAGACTCAGACCGAACTCGCGTTCGAGCCTTTCCTGTGTGATCTCGATGTGAAGCAGGCCGAGGAAGCCGCAGCGGAAACCGAATCCGAGCGCGACCGAGGTTTCGGGTTCGTACGAGAACGAGGAATCGTTGAGCTCGAGCTTCTCGATCGCGTCGTGAAGCTGCTCGTAGTCGGCGCTGTCGACCGGGTAGATGCCGGCGAATACCATCGGTTTGACGACCTTGAAGCCCGGCAGAGCCTGCGCGCAAGGTGTCTCGGCCGAGGTCATGGTGTCGCCGACGCGGGCTTCGGCGATCTCCTTGATGGCGGCCGCGACGAACCCCACTTCACCGGCTTCGAGATGCGGCACTTCGATCGGCCCGGGCCGGAACACACCGAGCCGCGTCACCTCATAGTCGCGCGTAGCGCCGAGCAGACGGATTCTGTCGCCCTTGCGCACCACGCCGTCGAACACGCGGACCTGGACGACGACACCGAGATACGGATCGAACCACGAATCGAAGACCAGCGCTTTGAGCGGTGCATTCACTGCCTCGGTGGGTGCGGGAATGCGCTCGATGATCGCTTCGAGCACGCGGTCGACGCCGATCCCGGTCTTGGCACTCACCTCGATCGCGCCCGACGCGTCGATGCCGATCACGTCCTCGATCTGGCTGCGGGTAGCGTCGGGATCGGCCGAAGGCAGATCGATCTTGTTGAGAACCGGAATGATCTCGAGGTCGTGATCGAGTGCCAGATAGACGTTGGCCAGAGTCTGGGCTTCGACCCCCTGGCTGGCATCGACGACCAGCAGCGCGCCTTCGCAGGCCGACAGCGACCTCGACACTTCGTAGCCGAAATCGACATGCCCCGGAGTGTCGATGAGATTGAGCGTGTAGGTCAGCCCGTCCTTGGCCTTGTAGTAGAGGCGTACGGCCCTGGCCTTGATGGTGATGCCGCGCTCGCGTTCCAGGTCCATGTCGTCGAGCATCTGCGCGCTGCTCTCGCGCGCAGTGACGGTTCCGGTCAGTTCGAGCAGGCGATCGGCCAGCGTCGACTTGCCGTGGTCGATGTGGGCGATGATCGAGAAGTTTCGGATCGTCGAGACGGACATTGGTGTTGCGGACAACGCAGCGATCGAACCGACAGCCAAGCGACTCGACTGTGCCCGCTACGGCCGCGACCGGAAAAAATCAACCGTGCGGGCCAATCCCTCGTCGAGCGTTATCGAAGGTTTCCAGCCCAGCACCTGAGCCGCGCGCGCCGGGTCGAGCACGCTGCGACGCACTTCACCGTCCTTGGGTGCGACGTGCTGCGGCGCTATCTCGCTGCCGACCAGACGCCGGATGCGGTCGTAGAGTTCGACCACGTTGGTCTCGCGTCCGGTACCGATGTTGATCGGACCGCAAGCGGCCGTCGTGGCTACCGCAGCGAGATTGGCCCTGACCACGTCGCCGACGAAGACGTAGTCGCGGGTCGCCAGACCATCACCGTAGATCTTACCGGCCTTGCCGCCGAGCAGCAGCTTGGAGAAGATCGCCACCGCGCCGGCCTCGCCGTGCGGATCTTGGCGCGGGCCGTAGACGTTGGAATAGCGCAGCGCCACGTAGCGCATCCCGTGAACTCTGCGGTAATACTCGAGGTAGTGTTCACCGGTGAGCTTGCTGACACCGTACGGGCACACCGGAACCGTCGGCTGACCTTCGGGCGTGGGCAACACGTCGATGTCTCCGTAAACGGTGCCGCCCGACGACGAGAACAGCACCAGGCCGGTACCGGCTGCGCGCGCCGCCTCGAGCATCCGCACCATGCCGAGCACGTTGACCTCGGCGTCGTAGACCGGGTCTTCCACCGAGAAGCGCACATTCATCTGCGCCGCGTGGTGGCACAGCACGTCGGGCCTCTCCTCGACGATCACGCGCGCCGCGTCTTGGCTGCGGATGTCGGCCTGGTAGAACCTGGCGCCGGCCGGAACCTGCTCGCGGTGCCCGCTCGAGAGATTGTCGATGACCGCGACGTCGTGTCCGGCGGCCAAGAACGCGTCGGCGAGGTGGGAGCCGATGAAACCGGCGCCACCCGTGATGACGATTTTCATGCGCCTTTCAGTTTCCCCTGGAAGAAGCGGATCGTGCGCTCGAGGCCTTCGTCGAGGCTCACCTTCGGTTCCCATCCGAGAATCCGCCGGGCCCTGGTGATGTCGGGCTGGCGAACCTTGGGATCGTCGACCGGAAGTTCGCGGAAGACGACCCGCGACTTCGAACCCGCCAGGTCACGGATCTTGACCGCAAAGTCGTGAATCGACATCTCGGTGGGATTGCCGAGGTTGACCGGCATCGCTTCGTCCGACCACAGCAGCCGCGTGAGACCTTCGACCAGATCCTCGACGAAACAGAAACTGCGGGTCTGCGAGCCGTCTCCGTAAACCGTGATGGCCTCGCCCTTGAGGGCCTGGCACATGAAGTTCGGAACCACGCGCCCGTCGCGCATGCGCATCCGCGGCCCGTAGGTGTTGAAGATACGTGCGATGCGGGTCTTCACGCCGTGGGTGCGGTGATAGGCCATCGTCATGGCCTCGAGGAAACGTTTGGCCTCGTCGTAGACGCCGCGCGGGCCGATCGGGTTGACGTTGCCCCAGTAGTCTTCGCGCTGCGGGTGTATCAGCGGGTCGCCGTAGACCTCGGAAGTGGACGCCACCAGGATGCGGGCGTTCCTGGCGCGCGCCAGTCCCAGCGCGTTGTGGGTACCGAGCGAACCGACTTTCAACGTCTGGATCGGCAGTTCGAGATAGTCGACCGGGCTGGCCGGCGAAGCGAAGTGCAGGATCGCGTCGAGATCCCCGGCAACGTACAGGTAGTTGGTGATGTCCTGTTCGAGGAACGTGAACTTCGGGTTGACGAACAGGTGCGCGATGTTGTCGCGGTCGCCCGTCAGAAGGTTGTCGACCGCGATCACCTCGTGGCCGTCACCGAGAAAACGTTCGCACAAGTGCGAACCGATAAAGCCGGCTCCGCCGGTGATGAGCACGCGTCCCACGCAGTCTCTCCTTTCCTACTTCGCCTTCACGCAAGGCCGTCCGATCGGGAAGTAGGTGAATCCCTTCAGCTTCATTTCGCGCGGTTCCCACAGATTACGCCCGTCGAAAATAACCGGCGCTTTGAGCAGCACTTTGATGCGTTCGAAGTCGGGGTGCCGAAATTCGTTCCACTCGGTGACGACGCAGAGCGCGTCGGCGCCGGCGACGGCATCGTAGTTCTTGGCGCAGTAGGCGACGCGGTCACCGAACTCCCCACGCGCGACTTCCATCGCCTCGGGGTCGTGGACGTTTACCTTGCAGCCGGCGGCGAGAAGATCCTCGACCAGACCGATCGCGGGAGCTTCGCGCATGTCGTCGGTACGAGGCTTGAACGCCAGTCCCCAGATCCCGAAGGTGCGGCCGGCCAGATCGCCGTCGAAGTAGTCGCGGATCTTGGCGAACAATCGCCGCTTCTGCAGGTTATTGACGTCGTCGACGGCGCGCATCAGCGGGAAATCCAGCCCGACGGCTTCGGCGGTGTCGATGATCGCGCGCACGTCCTTGGGAAAGCACGAGCCGCCGTAGCCCAGACCGGGGTACAGGAAGTGCATCCCGAGCCGCCGATCGCTGCCGATGCCCTGCCTGACGTGCGCAATGTCGGCGCCTACCTTCTCGCACAGGTTGGCGATCTCGTTGATGAACGAAATCTTTGCCGCCAGCAGCGAGTTGGCCGCGTACTTGGTCATCTCGGCGCTGGCATTGTCCATCACCAGGATCGGCGCTCCGCCGCGCACGAACGGCGCGTAGATATCCTTCATGATCTCGGCCGCTTTGTCGCTCGACACACCGATCACGACGCGGTCGGGCTTGAGAAAATCGTCAATCGCGGCGCCTTCCTTGAGGAACTCGGGATTCGACACCACGTCGAAAGGATGCGCGGTGGTCTCCGAGAGGATCTTGCGAACGGCGGCAGCAGTGCCGACCGGGACGGTGCTCTTGTTCACCACCACGCAGTAGCCTTCCATCGCGGTGCCGATGTCGCGAGCTGCCTGGTGAACGTAACGCATGTCGGGGGCACCACCCTCGGCGCTCTGCGGCGTGCCGACCGCGATGAAACACGCCACCGCAGACTTGACGGCACACTTGACGTCGGTGGTGAACGACAAACGCCCTTCGCCGACGTTGCGCGCGATAAGCTCTTCGAGCCCGGGCTCGTAGATCGGAACTTCGCCGGCCTCGAGCTTGGCGATCTTTGCTGCGTCGATGTCGACGCAGGTAACGTCGTTGCCGCTCTCGGCAAAACACGTCCCAGCGACCAGGCCCACGTAGCCGGTCCCGATGACACAAATCTTCACGGCGCCTCCTGAATACCGAGAAAAGTCCCGCCTGACCGGCCGCTCCTCAGCCGACGCAAGCGGTGTACCTTAGCCGAGCCCTGCCAAGGCGGCAACCAACGCGATGACGCAGGTCATTCGCCGACCTGACGGGCCGGAAGATCCTCGGCCACGACGTAGATGGGCTTGCCCTGACTCTCGTGGTAGGTGCGCGCGAGCATCTCGCCGAGAAGTCCCATCGTCACGAGTTGTACTCCGGTCACCACCAGCAGCGACGCCAGCAACAAGATCGGCCGCCCCGAAAGCTGCACCCCGAAGAGGACCTTCTGGGCTCCGAGAACCGCCAGAACCGAGCACCCAAGCCCTCCGAGCACCACCCCGATGACCCCGAAGACGTGAATCGGGCGCGTCGAATATACCGACAGGAACTTCACCGTCAGCAGATCCAGGACCACGCGAACCACCCGCGAGATCCCGTAGTTGGAGGCTCCGGCCACTCGCGGACGATGATTGACGACGAGTTCGCCCACGTTCGCGCCCAGGTCGGACGCGATCGCCGGAATGAAGCGGTGCATCTCGCCGTAGAGACGAAGGCCCCTCGCCACCTCGCCGCGGTAGGCCTTGAGCATGCAACCGTAGTCGTGGACTCGGACCCTGGTGATGGCGCGGATCAGCGCGTTGGCCATCAGCGACGGCAGACGCCGGCTGAGCAGATCGTCCTTGCGATCCTTGCGCCAACCCGACACGACGTCGAAGCCGTCTTCGATCTTGGCGATCAGCGCCGGGATGTCGCGAGGGTCGTTCTGCCGGTCCGAGTCGAGCGTGACGACGATGTCCCCCGTCGAGCGCGTCAATCCCGCCGCCACCGCCGCGGTCTGACCAAAATTGCGCCGGAACATCACCACGTGAACGTGAGGGTCGCGATCGCGCAAGCGCCGCAGCAGATCGCGCGAACCGTCGACCGACCCGTCGTCGACGTAGATCACCTCGTAGCTGCGGCCCAGTGCCGCCAGCACCTCGGTCAACTCGGCGTGGAGCGGCTCGAGGTTGGCAGCCTCGTTGAAGACCGGCAACACCACCGAAAGATCCATCACTCGATTCCCTCAGTTCTGGAAATCGGTGATCGCCATGAACTGGCGAAGACGCGCGTCGATGTCTTCGCGCCTCAGGGTCTTCAATCGCCCCAGCCCGAAGTCCTCGACCGTGAACGACGCTACCACGGTTCCGTAGGCGATCGCGCGCCGGATCGTGCGACCCGTGACTTCCCCGTCGGCTGCCAGGCTGCCAAAGAGCCCGCCCGCGAACGTGTCGCCCGCCCCGGTGGGGTCGAGCACTTCTTCCAGCGGGAAGGCCGGCACCGCGAACACCTCGTCGGCGGAGAACAGCAGAGCGCCGTACTCGCCGCGCTTGACGATCAGGTGCCGCGGCCCCATCTGCAGGATCTTGCGCGCGGCCTTCACGACGTTGGTCTCGTCGGCGAGCAGAGCCGCCTCGGTGTCGTTGATGGTGAAGAGGTCGACCTGAGAGAGCAGCCCGCGCAGCTCGGCGGGTGCCTCGCGGATCCAGTGCTCAATCGTATCGGCTCCGACATACGTGGGAGCCTCCAGTTGAGATAAGACGTGGGCCTGCAACGACGGCTGGATGGTGGCCAGGAACACGAACTCGCTGCTGCGGTAGGACTGCGGAAGCTTCGGCACGAAGCTCTCGAACACGTTCAGCCGCAGGTCGAGCGTGTCGCGCATGTTCATGTTTTCGTGGTAGCGGCCGTGCCAGCGGAAAGTATCACCGTCGGCTTCGGTCAACCCGTCGAGGTTGATTCCGCAGTCGCCCAGGAAGCGCCGCTCGGCTTCGGGAAAGTCTCGGCCCACGACACCCACGAGGTTTACCGGTGCAAAGAAGCTGGCCGCCACCGCGAAGTAGCTGCACGCTCCACCCAGCACGTTCATCGCGCTGCCGGTAGGGGTTTCGACCGAATCGATCGCCACCGACCCGACCACACACACCGATTTCGCAGATCTCGTCATTGTCCACTACCCCTCCTTCGTCTTGCTCGCGTCAGTTTGCAGCGCGCCTACCGGATGCCCAGGCGCCCGATGATCGGCGCGAGTCTGTCGCGCGTTCGCTGCGGAATCGCATCCGCCGCGGTGATGACCGCTTGGTCGAGCGACCTCCGACAACCGCAGGCGCGCGGCTGGTTTGCTGCCCCGGCCACCAGCGCGACCGTCTTGCGCGCCAAGTCGGCGTTCGAGCCCAGCACCGCAAGGACCTTTTCGATCTCGACGTCCGCTTCGCCTTCGCGCCAGCAGTCGTAGTCGGTGGCCATCGCCATCGTCGCAAAACACATCTCGGCCTCGCGGGCCAGTTTGGCTTCCTGCACAGTGGTCATGCCTATTATGTGGGCTCCCCAGCTCCGGTACAGGTGCGATTCCGCGCGCGTCGAGAACTGCGGCCCTTCCATGCAAACGTAGGTTCCGCCCTCGTGCACGGTGGCTCCGGCACTGCGCGCACTGGCCGCCAGCAATGCCGACAGCGGCGCACAGAACGGATCGGCAAAGCCCACGTGCGCGACGATGCCGTCGCCGAAAAACGTCGAGATGCGCCCGCTGGTACGATCGAGCAGTTGGTCGGGGATTACGATCTGTCCCGGCGCGATTTGTTCGCGCAAGCTGCCGACTGCCGACACCGAAACGATCGCGTCGGCACCGAGTTTCTTGAACGCGTAGATGTTGGCCCTGAAGTTGAGTTCGGAAGGTGCGATGCGGTGCCCGACTCCGTGACGCGGCAGAAACGCCACGCGCTGGCCGCCGATCGAGCCGACCACGAACTCATCGGAGGGATCGCCGAAAGGGGTTTCCACGCGTACGCGCTCGGTCGCAACGAGCCCGCTCATCGAGTACAGGCCGCTGCCCCCGATCACTCCCAACAATTTTGAATCGCGCGAATCGCTCACCTTGCCCACCTTGCCCGAATCGCCCTACTGTCGCGCGTCGTCCGCGGTGCCCGTGCCGTACATCGTCCCGCTCGCTCCCGGCCCCGCCATCGACACCCGCCGCTCAGCGCGTCTCGCCCTTCAAGAAGCGCACGGTCGGTCCCGATTCGAGTTCGAGAACCGAGACCGGACCGAACAACTCGCCGTCGATCGTGTACGACTGCGGCGAGGTGAACTCTACCCGGAAGCGTTGTGCCATGTTGTCATACAGCGAGTCCAGACCTGCGGGAAACCCACGCCGAAAGCGCGGCACACGTCCGAGCAACTGACCGGTGGAAGCCGGCCCGGCCAGCACGTGAAAGTAGCCGCGCTTGCGCCCGCTCAGGTAGAACGGTGTGATGCCGAGCCCGATGTGCGAAACCGAACTGGCCAGCACGATCGTGAACACGTCGAACGGGAGCACTTCCCCGTCGCACTGGGCGCGCGCGCTGATGCGCGGCACCACCGCGCCGATCAGCTTGCCGCCTACCATCCACGACAAACCGCAACGCGCGAGCAGCGCGGCGGCACTCAGCGGACCCGGCTTCCTGGCCCGGTAGTAGTGCTCGAGAAAGCCGGTGATGAGCCCCGCGCCCACCACGTTCCCGTAGAGCGAACCATTCACTCGGATCAGCGGCCGATCGACACTGGCAAGCGGGCGTCCGGCGGTGTACGCGGCCACGATCCCTTCCATCATTTCGTCTGGCCGCGCCGGACCGCCGACCGTACGCGCGATGTTGTTGATGGTCCCGCCGCGCAGCGCGACGAAATCCGGTAGCCGCCACTCGCCCCAGATATGCACGATCCGCGACACCGCGTGGCACATCGAACCGTCCCCGCCGCAGACCGCCACGATGTCGAAACCGTTGTCGTGAAAGCGGCGCAACACGACCTCGAGTTCGTCGAGATCCGTAGTGACCGCGACCTCGCCGCTGCCGCCGATCAACTGCGTCAGACGCTCGACCTCACAACCGGGACCGCGGCTCCCGGCCGCGTTGGGGTTGAGGACAACGCCGATCCCACCCATCACTTACCGGCCTGGTCCGGATTCGAAGCGCCGTGATCTTCGTCTGCACGTCGCCCCGACACGCGTGAGGCGGGCGCCGCAGCAGCGAGCTGGCCGCACGCAGCGTCGATGTCGCTGCCGCGGCTGATCCGCACGGTGGTGTGAAGGCCGTGCCCGAGCAACCTCTCCTGGAATGCGTTGACCACCGCCTGGCGCGGTCTGCGATAGGCGGCACCCGGGAACTCGTTGAACGGGATCAGGTTCACTTTCACCGCCAGACCGCGCAGCAGCGCCGCGATCGCATCCGCGTCTGCCGCCGCGTCGTTGACACCGGCCAGCAGCGTGACCTCGAAGGTGATGCGCTTGCGTCGCGGCAACGGCAGCGCGCGGCACGCGCCGATCAGCACCTGCAACGGATAGCGTTTGTTGATCGGAATCAACGAGTCGCGCACCTGGTCGCGCGCCGATCCCAGCGAGACCGCCACGTGCACGTCGGTGTCGGCGACCAGGCGCTCGATCTGAGGCACCAGCCCGGCGGTGGAAACCGTGATCCGACGCGGCGAGATGCCCAGCCCCCAGCGTGCCGTCATGATTTCGAGCGCGCGCAGCAGCCGTTCGTAGTTGGCCAGCGGCTCGCCCATGCCCATGAAAACGTAGTTGGTGAGCAACTGCGGCCGCGCCGTCTGACGCGCCAGCATCACCTGGAAAATCATCTCGAAAGGTTCGAGGTTTCGCGTCAGTCCGAGTCGGCCGGTGGCGCAGAACGAACAATCGAGCGCGCAACCCACCTGCGAGGAAATACAGAGCGTGATGCGATCCTCGCGCGGGATCAGCACGGTCTCCACCAGCCGCGTGTCGCCGAGCCCGACCAGCAGCTTGCGGGTGCCGTCGGCCGACTCGCGTGCCAGCGCTTGGCGCGGCAGCGACGTGTCGAAGTCCTCCGCGAGTGCCGTGCGTACTTCGGCCGGCAGATTGTGCATGCCCGACACTTCGGTCAGCGGGCGGTTGTAGAGCCAGCCCGCGATCTGCGAAGCGCGGTACGGGGTGAAGCCGCGCGCCTGCCCCCACGCGCCCAGCTCTTCGAGAGTGACCGAACGCAGGTTGGGACGGCGTGCGTGCGGGGCGGCCGCCCGGCTCGCCGCCGGCTGCGAATCTTCCGGCGATTGCGCCAAGCGGGCGAGCGGCGACTCGACCGCGCGCGATCCGGTCTCCTCCAGCCCCGGTGCGGGCGCCTCAGCGCGCGTGGAGTTCGAGTGCGTTGAAGAAATAGCCGATCTCAAAGGCTGCCGTCTCCGGGGCATCCGACCCGTGCGCTGCGTTGCGCTCGATGTTGGTGCCGTAGAGCCTGCGAACGGTCGCGTCGGCGGCCTTGGAGGGGTCGGTGGCACCGAGCAACTCGCGATGCCGCGCGATGGCACCTTCCCCCTCGAGCACCGAGACCACGATCGGACCCTCCGACATGAAGTCGCACAGCGTCGGGAAGAACGGCCGTTCGCGATGCACCGCGTAGAACCCTTCGGCCTGGGCCCGGGTCAGACGCACCATCTTGGTGGCGACGATTCGCAGACCGCCTTTCTCGAAGATGGACAACACGCCGCCGATCGCATTCTTGGCGACGGCGTCGGGCTTGACGATGGAGAGGGTTCGTTCGGTCATCGGTTCTCGTCTTCCTTACCGAGTCTGTTGAAAAACGTTCATCTGCGGCGCGTGACGCGGCACGCTCGCTCCGACGCAGCATCGACCGAGCCCGTCGCCGCCTCGGGGCTCGCGCCTGCGCTCGCTAACGCCGCGTCCGCCTTGCATCTGGGCCTTTTTGAACAGACTCCACAGAACTTTTCCTGAGCTGGTCAGACCTTCAAGCCTTCATTGCGGCGACTAGAGTGCTGCCGATGTCGGCGGGACTCGGCGCGACTTTGAGGCCCGCCGCTTCGAGCGCCGCGATTTTTTCGGCCGCCGTGCCCTTACCGCCCGAAATGATGGCACCGGCGTGCCCCATGCGCTTGCCCGCGGGCGCGGTCTTGCCGGCGATGAAGGCCGCCACCGGCTTCTTCATGTTGGCCTTGATCCACGCCGCCGCGTCGATCTCGGCCGCGCCGCCGATCTCGCCGAGCATGAACACACCGTCGGTGTCGGGATCCTCGTTGAAGAGGCGCAGCAGATCGATGAAGCCGCTGCCGATGATCGGGTCGCCGCCGATACCGATGCAGGTCGACTGTCCGACGCCGAGCGCCGTGAGCTGATGCACGCACTCGTAGGTCAGCGTGCCGCTCTTGGAGATGACGCCGATGCGACCGGGCTTGTGAATGTAGCCCGGCATGATCCCGACCTTGGCCTGCCCCGGCGTGATGATGCCCGGACAGTTGGGTCCGATCAGACGACACGTCTTGCCTTCGAGATAGCGCTGGACCTTGACCATGTCGGCCGCCGGGATGCCCTCGGTGATGCACACGATCAGCGCGACACCCGCATCGGCCGCTTCCAGGATCGCGTCGGCCGCGCCCGGAGGCGGAACGTAGATCACCGAAACGTCGACGCCCTGTTGCTTGACCGCCTCCGAGACGGTGTCGAAGATCGGAACGCCTTCCCACGACGTGCCGCCCTTGCCGGGGCGCACCGCCGCGACCATCTGCGTGCCGTAATCGCGGCAACCTTTGAGGTGGAACTTGCCGGTGGATCCGAGACCTTGAGTGACCACCCGGCTCTTTGACGAAAGAAGTATCGACATCGCTGTCTCCCCTGCGCTCAGGCGACCGCGCCGGCGGCGGCTCGAACGGCCTTGCGCGCACCGTCGGCCATGTCGGCAGCAGTTATGATGTTGAGTCCCGAAGCGGCGATGATGCGCCGGCCTTCCTCGACGTTGGTGCCTTCGAGACGAATCACCAGCGGCACCTTGACGCCCACCTGCTTGGAGGCTTCGACGACACCCTGCGCGAGCACGTCGCACTGCATGATGCCGCCGAAGATGTTGACGAAGACCGCCTTCACGCTGGCATCCGACAGGATGATCTTGAAGGCCTCGGCGACCTTCTGCGTAGTGGCGCCGCCGCCGACGTCGCAGAAGTTGGCCGGTGCGCCGCCGTGATAGTGGATGATGTCCATCGTCGCCATCGCCAGACCGGCGCCGTTGACCATGCAACCGATGTTACCGTCGAGTGCGATGTAGCTGAGGTCGAACTTGGCCGCCTGCCTCTCCTTCGGGTCCTCTTCGTGCTCGTCGCGAAGCTCGCGCACGTCAGAGTGCCGGTAGAGCGCGTTGTCGTCGAACGACACCTTCGCGTCGAGGGCCAGCAGACTGCCGTCCTTGGTCTCGACCAGCGGGTTGATCTCGAGCAGCGAGCAGTCGAGATCGACGTAGGCGGTGTAGATCGCCTCGAAGAACTCGACCCACTCGTTGATCTTCTGTTCGCGAACGCCGAGCCCGAACGCCAAGCGCCTGGCCTGGAAGCTCTGCAGCCCGAGTACCGGATCGACGGTCTCGCGGAAGATCTTCTCGGGCGTCTGTGCCGCTACCTTCTCTATGTCCATGCCGCCGGCCGGACTCGCCATCATCGCCACGCGCCCGCAGGAGCGGTCGAGCAGCACCGACAGGTACAGTTCGCGACCTATGTCGCAGCCTTCCTCGACCAGAACCCGGCGAACCTCGCGGCCCGAGGCGCCGGTCTGTCGCGTCACCAGCAGTTTGCCGAGGATCGAGCGCGCAGCTTCGACCGCGTCGGCCGGCGACTTGACGACGCGCACGCCGCCTTTCTTCTGGTGCTTGGGCAGCCCCTCGCGCTCGAGGTTGGCGTGGAAGACTTCGGCGGCTTGCGCCGAAGTGTCTACGACCGCACCGGCGCCACGGCCGCCCGCGTGGATCTGCGCCTTGACTACGCAGACCGCAGTGCCGAGGTCGCGCGCGATCTCGCCGGCTTTCTCGGGTGTAGTCGCGACTTCGCCGCGCGGAACCCGCACGCCGTAGCGCGCGAGCAGCGCTTTGCCTTGATACTCGTGAACGTTCATCTGTTCTCCTCAAACGGTCTCCACGAAGAAGGTGCAGACGCGGTGTGGCGCGTGCCACACCGCGTCTGCACCTTCACGGGCGAACCGGAAAAACCGGATCTCTCCACGCGCGGGCCGGCTGGCGCCCGCCCTTCGCGCTTCAGCCGGCGAGTACTTTGTCCATCGCGCCGACCAGTTCCTTGACGTGCCCGGCCGAGACGTCGAGGGCCTTCTTTTCGTCGGCAGTCAGTTTCAATTCGAGAATCTTTTCTACTCCGCCCGCGCCGATGATCACCGGTACCCCCAGGTAGAAGCCCGAATAGCCGTACTCGCCTTCGAGATAGGCAGCGCACGGCAGCACTTCCTTCTTGTCGAGCAGGTAGGCTTCGGCCATCCGGATAGATGCGGTAGCCGGCGAGTAGAAGGCCGAGCCGGTCTTGAGCAGTGCCACGATCTCACCGCCTGCCTTGCGGGTCCGCGCTTCGATCGCGAGTAGGCGTTCTTCCGAAATGAAATCGGTCACCGGTGCGCCGCCGATGCTGCACGCCGAGCGGATCGGCACCATGTCGTCGCCGTGACCGCCGAACACCACCGCTTGTACGCTCTGCACCGAAACCTTGGCTTCGGCAGCCAGGAACGCGCGGTAGCGCGCCGAGTCGAGCACGCCGGCCATGCCGACGACGCGGTTTTTGGGCAGCCCGGTCTCGCGTTTGCACAGCGTCACCATCGCGTCGAGCGGGTTGGCGACCACGATCACGAACGCGCTGGGAGCGTACTGGCGAATCCCGGCCGACACCGCCGTCATGATCTTGGAGTTGGTCGCCAGAAGGTCGTCGCGACTCATGCCGGGTTTGCGCGGCAGACCCGCCGTTACGATGCAGACATCCGCGCCGGCAATGTCCTTGTAGTCATTGGTGCCGACCACCGAAGCATCGAACCCCTCGATCGGTCCGCCTTCCATCAGGTCGAGGGCTTTGCCCTGCGGCATCCCTTCGACTACGTCGAACAACACGACGTCTCCGAGGCCGCGAATAAGCGCCAGGTGCGCCAGCGTACCACCGATGTTGCCGGCGCCGATCAGGGCGATCTTCTTGCGTCCCATCTCTTTGTTCTCCTTCGTGGTTCGCCGCTGCAAAACGTCGGCAGCGGTCCTTGGGATCGTGGCTTTGCTTCGGGATCGCCGGAGGCTAGCGAGACCAGCGTGGGGAGTCAAAAGATGCCGGCGCGTAAACCTGCGCCGCAGCGCAGGGTTTGGCGCCCGCTCGAAGGTGTTGCCGGGAGCGCCGCAGCGATACCGCCGCGGTCGGCTTCAGATCTCGACTTGTTGGCCTATCTCGATCACGCGATTGGGCGGCACGCCCAGGTGCAGATAAGCGCCGTAGGCGTTGCGGAACAGGAAATCGTAGAGGTACTTGCGCCAGATCGACATGCCGGCTTTGCGACCTATCACCAGCGTTTCACGCCCGAAGAAGAACGTCGCCTGCATCGGGTCGATGTCCACGTCGCGGCTCTTCAGGACCGCCAGCACATCTGAGACGCTCGGCGTCTCCATGAAACCGTAACGGGCTACCGCGCGCATGAAGTCGGGACGGTAGAACTGCAGGCGCAGGTGCTCCTGGTCGGCGACGTGCGGAACTTCGGCGGTACGCAGCGTCAGCAGCACGACGCGCTCGTGGAGAATCTTGTTGTGCTTGATGTTGTGAAGCAAGGTGCGCGGCACCCCGACTCCGCGAGCGTCCATCACGATCGCGGTTCCCGACACCCGTGCGAGCGGATGCGCATCGAGATCGGCCAGGAAATACTCAACCGGGAGGCGCGCGGCCTTGGCGTACTCGTCGAGCAGCTCAGCGCCGCGGCGCCAGGTGTTCATCACGGTGTAGATCAGTGCCGCGACGATCAGTGGCAACCAGCCGCCGTCGTCGATCTTGGTCGAAGCAGCGCCGAAGAAGGCCAGATCGACCACCAGGAAGCCGCTGCCGACCGCCAGCGCCAGCGCCTTCGACCAGCCCCAGCGCCGCCGCGCGCACACCGCCGCGAGCGCGGTCGTCACGACCATCGTCAGCGAGACCGCGATGCCGTAGGCCCCGGCCAGAGCCGCCGAGGTCCCGAAGCCGAGCACCAACGCCACCGTTGCCACCAGCAGCAGCCAGTTGACCACCGGAACGTAGACCTGCCCGATCTGGTGAGCCGAAGAATGCAGCACTTCCATGCGCGGCGAGAAGCCAAGTTGGAGGGCCTGCCTCGACAGCGAGAAAGCCCCCGAGATCACCGCCTGCGAAGCAATGACCGTGGCAGCCGTAGCCAATACCACCAGCGGATACAGCGCCCACGACGGCGCCATGTTGAAGAACGGATTGCTCGCCGCTTCGGGCCGCGCCAGCAACAAAGCCCCTTGCCCGAGATAGTTGAGCAGCAGGCACGGAAAGACCATCACCAACCACGCCACCCGTATAGGCTGGCGTCCGAAGTGTCCCATGTCGGCGTAGAGCGCCTCGGCGCCCGTCACCGCCAGCAGCACCGAGCCTAGCACCAGAAAGCCTTCACTGCCGTTGGCGGCGAAGAAACGCACAGCCAGCCACGGATTGACCGCGTTCATGACCTGCGGCAGCCGCACGACCCAAGCCGCACCCAGTACCGCGATGACCGCGAACCACGTCAACATGATCGGACCGAACACCGCACCGACCGCAGCGGTGCCGCGCCGCTGCACCGAGAACAGAGCCATCAGGATCAGCACCGCTATCGGAACGATGTACGGACGGAACAACGGTGTGGCGACCTCGAGGCCCTCGATCGCGCTCAGCACCGAGATCGCTGGCGTGATCATCCCGTCGCCGTACAGCAAAGTCGCGCCGAACACGCCGCCGATGACAAGAGAGACGTTGCGGCGTTCCGAGCGCCGGTCGGGCGGAACCACCAGCGTCAGCAACGCGAGGATCCCGCCTTCACCGCGGTTGTCGGCGCGCATCACGAAGAACAGGTACTTGACGGTAACGACGATGATCAGCGACCACACCACCACCGAGAGCAGACCGAGAACGTTGGCGTGGTTGACCGCCAGCCCCTGGTGGCCGAAACACTCGCGGATCGAATAGAGGGGGCTGGTGCCGATGTCACCGAACACCACGCCGAGGGCACCCAGCGACAGGGCGACGAGACGCTGTTGTTTCGACGTCCGCGGCGAGCCCGACTCGAGCGCCGGACCCTCGGACTTCTCCCCCTTCTGCAAGTGCCATCCCCTCGGCTGGATCACAGCCCGACGCCCTTCGGCGTCGGTTACGCTTGCGCTGCCGCCTTCTTCGAGTCCGCAACGATCTTGGCCACCAGGTGCTCGGGTACCGGCTCGTAGTGCGAGAACGCGATTTCGAAACTGCCGCGCCCGCTGGTCATCGACGTCAGGTCGGGAGCGTAGCGCAACACCTCGGCCATCGGCACCTTGGCTCGAATCACTTGAGCGTGGCCGCGCTGTTCCATCCCTTCGACCTTGGCACGGCGCGAGTTGAGGTCGCCCATCACGTCGCCCATGCACTCGTCGGGCACGCTCACCTCGATCAGCACGAACGGTTCGAGCAGCGTGGGCTTGGCCTGGGCGAAGCCGTCCTTGAAGGCCATCGAACCCGCGACCTTGAACGCCATCTCCGAAGAGTCCACGTCGTGATACTGTCCGTCGACGACGGTCACCTTGACGTCGACGACCGGGTAGCCGGCGACGGTGCCGGCCTTCAGAGCGTCGAGCACGCCTTTCTCTACCGCCGGAATGTAGTTGCGCGGAATCGCCCCGCCGACGATCTTGTCGACGAACTCGAAGCCCGCTCCGCGCGGCATCGGTTCGATTTCGATCTTGCAGTCGGCGAACTGCCCGTGACCTCCGCTCTGCTTCTTGAGACGGCCGTGTGCCGGAACCTTCGCACGCACGGTCTCGCGGTACGGCACCTTGGGAGCCTTGAGCACCACGCCAACGCTGTACTTGCGCTCGAGGCGCTCGCACGCCACCTCGACGTGAAGCTGTCCCGATCCCGACACCAGGATCTCGCCGGTCTCCTCGTCGCGATCCACGTGCAGGGCCAGGTCTTCTTCGCAGAGCTTGTGCAGCCCCTGCGTGGCCTTGTCTTCTTCGCCGCGCTTTTGTGCTTCGACAGCGAACGATATCGTCGGCGTCACCCGCGTGAAGCCCTCGATTTCGACCGGATGCGCGGCGTCGGCCAGCGTCTGTCCTGCGTGGGTGTCGCGCAGCTTGGCAACTGCGATGACCTCGCCGACAGTGGCGCTGTCGACCTCCTTGGTCTTGCGCCCCTCGAGTTTGAGGAGGTGCCCGAAGCGCTCTTTGGTACGCGTCATCGGATTGACGACGTTGGTATCGGTCGTCACCGTGCCCGACACCACGCGCACTACCGACAGGTGACCGATGTGTGGATCGACGATGGTCTTGAAAACGAAACCCGCGAACGGCGCCGACGGATCGGGCGCGATGACCACCGCTTTGCCTTCTTCGTTCTTGGCCGCAGTGCCGGCAAGTTCCGACGGCGCCGGCATCAAATCGACGACGGCGTCGAGTACCTGAAGGATGCCGACGTTGGCGGTCGCCGAAACGCACAGCACCGGCTGCAGCTTACGCGCCAGCACGCTTTCACGCAGCCCCTTGCGGACGTCGTCGGAAGACAGATCGCCCGCGTCGAGATACTTTTCGAGCAGTTCGTCGTCGCCCTCGGCCGCGGCCTCGGTCAACGCGGCACGCAAGGCTGACAGTCGCTCCGCTTCGGCAGCCGGAACCTCCACCGTCTTGGCCTTGCCGCCGGCTCCTTCGTAGGCAATGGCGCTGCCGCCACCAACGTCGAGAACCCCGTCCATACTCTCGCCGCGGGTCATCGGAAACGTCAGAAGCACCGGCTTGGCGTCGAGTTGTTCGCGTAGCTCTTCGAGACGTGCGTCGACGTCGGCTTCGGGACGGTCACACTTGTTGAGCACGAACAACACCGGCTGGCCGAGCTCCCTGGCCCAGTTCCAGACTTTGGACGCTTCGGCGCGCAGCGGCGCCGAAGCGTCGATGACCTGCACGACGCCGGAACTCCCGCGCAGGGCGTAGCGCGTATCGGCCACGAAGTTGCCCTGCCCGGGCGTGTCGAAAATCGTGATTTCGTGTTTGTTCCACGGGAAGTGGTGAAACGAGGTCGTGATCGAGCAGCGCCGACGCATCTCCTCGGGTTCGAAGTCGAACAGCGAAGTCTCGTCGTCCACACGGCCGAGACGGCTGGCGCCGCCGCTGGCGAACACCATCGCGTCGGCGATGGAAGTTTTGCCCACGCCGCCCTGTCCGGCGACGGCAACGGTTCTGATTCGCGAAGGCTCGCAGGCCATGTCTTCCCTCCTGTCGGATCCGGACGGTCGCTCAGTTGCGCTCGTACACGAGCCTGAGACCGTCGAGAGTCAAAAATTCGTCCACATCCTGAATGGTGGCCGATTGCTGGGCGATTAGCGGAGCCAAGCCGCCTGTTGCCAGTACGCGGCAGCGGTGCCCCTCTTGTTTCTCGATCTGACGCACCAATCCGTCGACCAGTTCGACGTATCCGTAAGTGATGCCGGCCTGGATCGCGTTGACGGTATTGCGGCCGACAACCCGCGGCGGCCTGGCGATTTCGACGCGCGGCAACTTGGCCGTTCTCGAATACAGAGCGTCGAGCGAAATCCCGATCCCCGGCACGATCACGCCGCCCATGTACTCGCCCTTGGCAGTGACGTAGTCGAAGGTCGTGGCGGTACCGAAGTCGACGACTATCGTCGCCGCTTTGGTGCGCTCGTAGGCCGCCACCGCGTTGACGATGCGATCGGCGCCCACCTCCCGCGGGTTCTCGTACAGGATCGGCATCCCGGTCTTGATGCCGGGCCCAACCACCAGAGCGCGGGTGCCGAGATAGGTCTGGCTGAGTTCCTCGACCACTCCGGTAAGCGGTGGCACCACGCTCGAGATTATCACCCCGCCGACCTTGGGGATGGCCAGCCCCTGGGACTGGAATAGAGTCCACAGCAGAATGCCGTACTCGTCGGAGGTACGCCCGGCCGAGGTCACGAACCGCCAGTGCCGGGTCAGGGCCTTGCCCTCGAAGAGTCCCAGCACCGTGTGGGTGTTGCCGACGTCGAACCCGAGCAACATCCCGGAAACCGCAGGCATCAGTCGTACCCTCCTTGCACCGTGACGTCGCCGGCAATCACACGTCGTACGCAGCCGGGCGCGGTCTCCAGCAGCAGCGCCCCGTCGGCGTCGATACCGACGCAGATGCCGCGGCTGCCGCCCTCGCTACCCCGTGCCCCCACCCCGCTGACCTCGACGGCTCGGCCTTCGAGCACCGACAGTGCGCGCCAGCGCGGCGCCAGAGCGCCGAACCCTCGCGTCAGGAACGCCTCGTATGCGCCCTCCATGTGCCAGAGCAAACGCGCGGCCAGTGCGGTGCGATCCAGGCGGCGGCCGGTCTCCATCAGGAACGAGGTCGCACGGCCGGCCAGCCCCGAACTGAAGTGCTCAGTGGTCGAGTTGACGTTGATACCTATGCCGACCACGACGAACGAGACACGATCGGCCTCGGCCTCTATTTCGGTGAGGATCCCGGCGATTTTCCGCAACGGTTCACGCGCGGATCCGCGCTCGCCGCCGCCTCCGAGGACGACGTCGTTGGGCCACTTGATCCGGCAATCCAAGCCCTCGGCCGCGAGGGTTTCGGCCACCGCCACGCCGGCGACCAGCGACAACTGCGGAGCCAGCGCCGGCACGATCGCGGGCCTCAGCAGCAACGACAAGTACAGATTGACCCCGCGCGCAGACTCCCACTGACGGCCGAGCCGGCCGCGGCCGTCGGTCTGCGCCTCGGCCAGCACCACCGATCCTTCGGGTGCGCCCTCGCGTCCGAGCGCCAGCGCGTCGGAGTTGGTCGAGCGCGTGACTTCCAGCACGGTGACCTTGGCGCCCAGGCGCCGCCCAGCCAGCATTCCCGACAGAGCCTCGCCGCTGAGCCGGTCGGGACACGAAACCAGCCGATAGCCCCTCGAGCGCACTCCCTCTATGCGGTAACCCGCCTTCTTCAAAGCTTCGACGTGTTTCCAGACCGCGGCGCGCGAGATCCCCAACTCGATCGCCAACTGCTGTCCCGACAGCACCGCGCCGTCGTTGCCGAACGCTTCGAGGATCCCGCGGCGGTGGCTCATACCAGCAGCGTAAGCTCCATACTGAGATCGACCGAGCGCGCCGAGTGGGTCAGACGGCCGAGCGAAATCCCGTCGGGTCCGGCCTTCGCGTATTCGACGACGGTGTCGTGGCCGACTCCGCCGGAAACTTCGACGCGAGCCCGGCCGGCGATCGTGCGAACCGCTTCGGCCACCTGCACGGGCGAGAAATTGTCGAGAAGTATCGACTTGGCACCGGCCGCGAGCGCGATCGTCACTTGCGCGAGGGTGTCGCACTCGACTTCGACGTCGGTGCCCGGCGGCGCGCCGGCCAACGCCGCACGCACCGCACGCTCGATGCCGCCGGCGGCGATCACGTGGTTGTCCTTGATCAGCACCGCGTCGAACAGTCCGACCCGGTGATTGGTGCCGCCGCCGCAGACTACCGCGTACTTCTCCAGACGGCGCAGCCCCGGCGTGGTCTTGCGCGTGTCGAGGATGCGAGCCTGACATCCGGCCGCACGCACCTTGCGCACCACCGCGGCGGTCTCGGTGGCCACGCCGCTGAGATGCCCGAGAAAGTTCAGCAGCGTGCGTTCGAGCGTCAGGATCGCGCCGGCCTCGCCGTTGATGGTGCACAGCGAAGTTCCGGCCGTGACCGCAGCGCCGTCGCCGACCTGATCGGACATCGACAGCGACGTCGCGCCGGCGCCGGCTTCGCCGCTCGCGGCGAGTACCTCGACCAGCGGATCGAACAACACCAGACCCGCAACCACCAACGGCTCGCGCGCAACCACGCGGCCGCGAGCCCTGCTGCCTCTTGGAACCGTCAGACGTGTGGTGAGGTCGCCGCTTCCGACGTCTTCGGCAACGGCCAGTTGCAGCAAGCCCCGCACCTCGGCGGCGCCAGCGCCGAAGCACGGGGAGTTCAGAGTACTCCCCCGATCGCCTCGACCCGGGCCAGACTCGCCTGCAGAGTCTCGGCCTCTTGCCGGGCAGCGGCCTGCCGCGCACGTTCGCCTTCGACGATCTCCTCGGGCGCACGTTCGACGAAATTCTTGCTGGCCAGTTTGGCCGCGACGCGTTCGAGTTCCTTGTCGACGCGCGCCAATTCGCGGCGCAGGCGTTCGGCTTCGGCGCCGAGATCGACGTGCTCGGCAATCGGCACCGCCAGTTCGCCGCCGGCCACCACGCAGATCGCCGAACCTTTCGGCGGCGCACCCTCGTAGCGCAGCTCGGCAACTCGCGCCAGACGCCGCACCAACGCTTCGTTGGTGCGCACCACGGCCGCGGCCGCGCCCGGCCCGACCCACAGGTCTAGAGCGATCTTCGGAGCGATGCGCATCTCGGAGCGGATGTTGCGCACCGCGCGCACCACCTCGATCAGCGTGTCGATCTCGGCGTCGACGTCTAGGTCGCGCCAGGTCGGGTCTGCCGCCGGATACGACGCGTTCATCAGAAACTCGGTTGCATCGGCGAGGTCATCGCAGCGGCCGGCACGTGGAAGCTCGTGCCAGAGTTCTTCGGTCACGAACGGAATCAGCGGGTGCAGCAGCCGCAGCAGTTGTTCGAGCACCGCCGTCAGTGTCTGCAAGGTCTCTTCGCGATCGGCCTCGTCGCCGTCGAGCAACACCTTGGCGATTTCGATGTACCAGTCGCAGTAGGTGTTCCAGGTGAACGCGTACAGAGCCTGAGCCGCTTCGTTGAAGCGGTAAGCGTCGAGCGCGGTGCGGGTTTCCTCGACCACGGCAGCGAGTTGCGAGCGCATCCAGCGGTTGGGCGCCAGGCGCGGCGACTGCGGCATCGCACAGCTGGTGACCCGGCCTTCGCGCTTGAGTGCGACGAAGCGCGCCGCGTTCCACAGCTTGTTGACGAAGTTGCGATAGCCGCCGATGCGGTCGACCGAGAGGCGCACGTCGCGTCCCATCGCAGCGAACGCCATCAGCGCGAAACGGAACGCGTCGGCACCGTACTCGTCGACGATGACCAGCGGATCGATGACGTTGCCCTTGGACTTGGACATCTTCTGGCCCTGCTCGTCGCGTACCAGGGCGTGAATGTAGATGTCGCGGAACGGCACTTCGCCCATGAAGCGAAGGCCCATCATCATCATGCGCGCGACCCAGAAGAAGATGATGTCGAAACCGGTCACCAAGGTGCTGGTCGGATAGAAGCGCGCCAGATCGTCAGTGCGCGCGGGCCAGCCCATCGTCGAGAACGGCCACAGCGCCGATGAGAACCAGGTGTCGAGCACGTCCTCGTCCTGCAACACCGCGCCGCCGCAGCGCGGGCACGCGGCAGGATCTTCGCGCAACACCGCCAGGTGGCCGCAGCTCTGGCAGGTCCACGCCGGAATCCGGTGCCCCCACCACAGCTGACGCGATACGCACCAGGGTCTGATGTTCTCGATCCAGGCGCGGTAGGTCTTCTCCCAGTGCGAAGGCACGAAGCGGGTGCGGCCGTCGTCGAGCGCGGCCAACGTGGCGTCGGCCATCTCGCGCACCTGCAGGAACCACTGCTCCGACAGCAGCGGCTCGACGACGTTGTGGCAGCGGTAGCAGGTACCGACCGCGTGGCGGTGCTCGTCGATGCGCTCGAGCGTACCGTCGGCGCCGAAGCGCTCGACCAGCACTCGGCGGCACTCGGCGGTGGTCAGGCCGGCGTATTCACCCGCCTCCTGCGACATCGTGCCGTCGACGTTCATCACCGACACCATCTCGAGGCGGTGGCGCAGCCCGATCTCGAAGTCGTTGGGGTCGTGGCCGGGCGTGATCTTGACCGCGCCCGATCCGAACGCGCTGTCGACGTAGCTGTCGGCGATGATCGGCAACCGCCGTCCGACCACCGGCAGTACCACGTTCTTGCCGACCAGCGCTTTGTAACGCTCGTCATCGGGATGGACGGCGACCGCGGTGTCGCCGAGCATCGTCTCGGGTCGCGTGGTGGCCACCGAGATCGTTCCGCTGCCGTCCTCGAGCGGATAGCGCAGATGCCACAGGTTGCCGGCCCGGTCCTCGTGCTCGACCTCGATGTCGGAGAGCGCCGTGCGGCAGCGCGGGCACCAGTTGATCAGGTAGCGGTCGCGGCGCAGCAGCCCCTGCTCGTACAGCGAGACGAAGACCTCGCGCACCGCGCGCGACAGGCCTTCGTCCATCGTGAAGCGCTCGCGGGCCCAGTCGCACGAAACGCCCAGCCGCCGCAGTTGTTCGGTGATGGTGCCGCCCGACTCTTCCTTCCACTTCCAGGTGCGCGCCACGAAGGCCTCGCGCCCGAGCGCGTGACGATCGCTGCCTTCGGCCAGCAGTTGGCGTTCGACCACGTTCTGGGTGGCGATACCGGCGTGGTCGGTACCCGGAATCCACAGCGTGGCCTCGCCGAGCATGCGGTGGTAGCGCGCCAGCACGTCCTGCAGCGTGTTGTTGAGGGCGTGGCCCATGTGCAGGGAACCGGTGACGTTGGGCGGCGGGATCACCATCGAGAAAGTGCGTTCGCCCTGCGCGGCCGCGCGCGGCGCGAAAGCCCCCGAATCGACCCAGCGCTGGTACCACTTGCTCTCGAATGACTTGGGTTCGTAACCGGCCACAGCGCGAGCGGTGTACAACAGCCTAGAGGGGCGTTCAAAAGCCCCGCGCTGCGTCGCGCTACCTGCACGGTTGGGATGCACCGGCGCGTCTGTTAGGGTCGCCCGCCGAAACGGCGGCTCGGCAGACCGGCCGGCGCCGATTTCCAGGAGGGAGTATTCGGTGAGCGACAGGCCTTTTCGCGTTCTCGGTATCCAGCAGATCGCCGTCGGCGGGCTCGACAAGAGCGCACTTCGAAAACTTTGGATCGACACCCTCGGCCTCGATGTAACCGGGACTTTCAGGAGCGAGCGCGAGAACGTCGACGAGGACATCGCGGTGGCCGGTAGCGGCCCGCTGCGCGTCGAAGTCGACCTGATGCAGCCGATCGATCCCGACAAGAAGCCCGCCGTCCACAATCCTCCGCTCAACCACATCGGCCTGTGGATCGACGACCTGCACGCCGCCGTGGCCTGGCTCCAGCAGAGCGGAGTGCGTTTGACTCCGGGCGGGATCCGCAAGGGCGCGGCCGGCTTCGACGTCACGTTCATCCACCCCAAAGGCAACGAGCAGACGCCGATCGGCGGCGAAGGCGTGTTGATAGAACTGGTCCAGGCACCGCCCGAGGTGGTCGCGGCCTTCGCCAACGTCGCGTCGATGTAGATGTAGGAGAGTGCCGATGCAGACGAACGTACCCGAAGCCGCTTCGGACGACGCGGCCGAGACCTGGCTAGCCCCCGGCCATTTCGTCGATAGCGACTCGCAGGCCGTGCAAGACTTCGCCGCGCGCGTGACGGCCGGCGCCGCAACGCCGCGCGAAAAGGCCGTGCGCATCTACTACACGGTACGCGACGGATTGCGCTACGACCCCTACGCCTGCGTGTTCGATCCGGGCGCGTTCCTGGCCAGCACGATCGCGTCGATGTCGGCGGCTTTCTGCGTGCAAAAGGCGATCTTGATGACGGCGGCCTGCCGTGCGCAGGGGATCCCGTGCCGCCTCGGCTTCGCCGACGTGCGCAACCACCTGGCCAGCCCCAAACTTCTCGAACAGATGGGAACCGACCTGTTCGTCTTCCACGGCTACTGCCAACTGTCGCTCGACGGGCGTTGGGTCAAGGCCACGCCGACCTTCAACCGCGAGCTCTGCGAGCGCTTCGGGGTCAAGCCGCTCGAGTTCGACGGCACCGCCGACGCATTGTTCCACGAGTTCGACCAGCGCGGCCGCCGTCACATGGAGTACGTGCGCTACCACGGCGTGTTCGCCGACCTGCCCTTCGAGCGCATGGTCGCGGCCATGCACGAAGCCTACGCCGGCTTCGGCCGCGAAGGCGCGCTCGGCAACCCGAAGGACGACAAGGCGTTCGCGGCGCAAGAGTGAGCCCCCAACGCGCCCGCCGCGCGCCGCAATGCTCGCGGACCTCGAGGCAGTGCGTATGAGCCCCGAACGCGCCCGCCGCGCGCTGTACGCCGCTGCCTTTCTGCGCGCGACCGCCACCGGCCTGGTCGGCGTCGAACTCGCGCTGTTCCTGACCCGCGTCGGACTCGACCTCTCGCTGGTCGGAGTAGTGCTCGGAACCGGGCTGGCCGGAGCCGCCGCCGCAGCGCTGCTCTCCACTGTGTTCGCCGATCGCTTCGGACGCCGCCGCACGCTCGGCGTGTTGGCAATGCTCGGCGCCGGCGGAGCCGCGGCAGCGGCTCTCAGCAGTTCCGCCGCCGCACTGCTGGCGGCCGCGTTCTTCGGGATGCTCAACGGCATGGGCCGCGACCGCGGCGCCTCGCTGATCGTCGAACAGGCGATCTTGCCGTCGACCACCACGGCTTCGGAGCGCACCCAGGTTCTGGCCCGTTACAACGTCCTGCAGGACGCCGGTCACGCGCTGGGAGCTTTGGCCGCCGCGCTGCCGTCGCTACTGCAGGGCGTGGCCGGCGACGCCGCGATCGCGCACCGCGCCACCATGCTGCTGGCCGCTGCTCTGATGCTGGCACAGCTGGCCTGTTACGCGCTACTCGACGAATCGGTGGAGAACGAGAGAAGCAATCGCCAGCTCCCGATGACGCCCGCAACGCGGCGCACGCTGGCGAGGCTTTGCGCGCTGTTCGCGATCGACAGTCTGGCCGGCGGATTGCTGCTGACCTCGTTGCTGTCGTACTTCTTCTTCGAGCGTTTCAGCGCACCGCAGAGCGCGATCGCGGCGCTGTTCTTCGGCGCGCGTGTCTTGAACGCCGTGTCGCACTTCGGCGCGGCGTGGCTGGCCAAGCGCATCGGACTCGTCAACACGATGGTGTTCACGCACATCCCGTCGAGCGTGCTGCTGATGACGGTGGCGTTCGCACCGAGTTTCCCGATCGCGGCTCTGCTGTTCCTGCTGCGCGAAGGACTGGTCGAGATGGACGTGCCGACGCGCCAGTCCTACGTGCTGGCGGTGGTAGAGCCCGAAGAACGTACCAGAGCCTCGGGCATCACCAACCTGGTGCGGCTGGCAGCGTGGGCGGTGGCGCCGACCTTCGCCGGCATGATCATGAACGGCACCTCGCTGATGACGCCGCTGCTGCTCGGCGCGTCGATGAAGATCGCCTACGATCTGGCTCTGTGGCGCGCCTTCCGCCGCCTGCCCGCGCCGGAAGAGAGGGCGGCCGCGGCGGAAAACCGCGGAGGTAACGTCCAAGCTCGGTGAAAGGCTCGCGCGGCGGTCACCTGACGTGCTCGGCGACCACTACGCGCAGCCCGAGGTGCGTCACGAACGGGTCGAAATCCTTGTCGCTGTGCAGCAAGGTGTATTCGCTCTCGATGCACCGCGTAGCGATGACCGTGTCGATCGTCTTGCGAACCGTGACGCCGAGTGCGCGGAGCGCGCGGAAGTTCTTGGCGGCTCGAACGGCAACTTCCTCGCCTCCCAAGTCCACGACCGTCAGCGAAGTCAGCAGCCGCTTGGCCTGATTGAAATCCCGGTCCGTCGAGAAGCCTTGGAGAACCTCCGTCAAGATCGAGTCACCAATGGCGAGTGGTTAGCTATCGAGCAATTGATCGAGCTTGGCGGCCTGCGGGGTATTCGCACCTGCGAAGTAGTCGATCCAGACACTCGAGTCGACGAGAATCACTTGTCCGTCCGCATGGCATCGAGGTCGCCGTGCCACGCCAACTTGCCGCGCAGGCGTCGAATCTCCGCCTGCTTGCCCAGACGAAGCAGCGTCCGCAACCCCAGTTCAACCGCCTCACGCTTGGTCTCGAGTCCGGTTGCTCGGAGCGTGTCGCGCATGAGTTTGTCGTCGATCACGATGTTGGTCCGCATGGTGTGTACTCCGTCTGACGCTCGTACACATCTTAGCCGGAAGTGTGTAATCCTGAAACTGCCGATCCCGTCGACATGACCGCCCACGGCCAGCGGGAGACGGCGACTGCGACTTGCAGGAAGACGGCACGGCGCTCACCCGACGCACGACCGCCCAGGCCCAGCCGGCGGCGGCGCCTGCAACCGCAGCGCGGATAGTGCACCACGAAGCGAGGCGGCGGTAAGCGTCGCGGGGCTAAGCATTTCAGGCGGGTGTTCCTGAAGGGTCGCCCCGCCACTTACGCCCGTGATTCGTATTGCGTAGCGTCTGGCTAAGGACATCATGAACGCGCGTAGCGAGGCCGCCAACGGTGCTCCACGCTCGCTGCTCCTCAGACGACGCGCCGGCCCGTGCGCAGTGCGTGCTTCACAAAGCGGTTGCTGCGGCGCTGCACCTCGAACTCGGAGGGCGTGTAGATCAGCAGGTCGAGCCCGGCGGGAGCTTCCTGCCAGAGCCTCGGGAGATCCTGGAAACGAGCCACGAAGGGGCGATCGCTCGCGGTGACGACGATGAGGTCGATATCGCTGTTTCGGTCGGCGTCGCCCCTGGCCCAGGATCCGAAAAGCCAAGCCTCGGTAACGCCGTAACGACGCAGCAATCGCGGCATCGCATCCGCGATCCAGCGGCTCACCGATCGCGGAGCTGCGTCGTTGCCCACGTCAGAATCGCCTTCGTGGCTTTCAGCGCCTCGCCGGCCTGTTCACGCGAGAACGCATCGACCGGCGCCACTCCGGGAAGCGCGTCAGGGATAGCGGCTGGACACGTAGTACTGGTCGAGAACTCCACCCAGCCGGAGAAGTTCGGGCGTCACGCCTGCGCGCGAGTTCAGTGCCTTCAGGAGCGTGTGGACCGAATGACCGAGGACGATGCGGGAGCCGCGCGCGTAATGCACGGCCTTGACCGCCTTCTCCGCCGCCTGCTGCGCGACGAAACAAGATTGTGCATAGAAACGGCCGTTCAGGGCGGAGCGCCCGAAACGGTAGTCGTCCTGGGCCTGCTTGAGCCACAAGCTCGCGTCGCTCGTCTTCATCGATGCTGGTCGCCGCCGACACTAGCCCAACTGCACCGGCCACGCACGCGACCTAAGGCTCAGCCAATACCGCGGGCGCGAGGCCATCGTGTCCGACAACCCGGTCCCGGGCAGTCGGCTACGAAGCGAGGCTGAGGACACTGGCGAAAAAGCGTCGCGAGCCCGTTCAAAATGGTCCAGATGCAAGGCGCGCGCAAAAAGCCGCGAGCGGAGGCGTACTCACGTACGCCGCAGCGAGCGGTTTCGCGCGCAACGCCGCAGATGGGCCATTTTCAACGGGCTCTCTGAGGATGGTGCGAAAGGGGGGACTTGAACCCCCACGACCTTGCGGCCACAGGAACCTGAATCCTGCGCGTCTGCCAGTTCCGCCACTTTCGCGTGAGGAACGCGGATCATAACGTAACCGCCCTTGCTCGCAAGCGTTTGAAGCGGTCGTGTTTTTCACGCCGGGAGCGGCGCCGACGCCGCGGCGGCTTTGTCAAGCGCGCCTCTGCACCGTATGATGCCTGACTACCAAATGGCGCGAGACTCCCGCACGATCGTTAACGACGACTCCGATCCGGCCCCGGTGTGGACGGCGGCGGTATTGATGGCCTCCACCGTGGGAGCATTCGCGGTGCTGGCGGTGTTCCTGGCCCACAACCACGCGTGGACGGACGCGCTGATGAGCAGGCTTCCGGCCCCCGGCGCGGCCGAGAGTCTGGGTTCGGACCCGGTCTTGGCGGCACAGGTCCGCATCCTCGACCCGATCGTAAAATTCGTGACTCTGGCCGACCGCTCGAGCGCCGTCCTGGTCACTGCCGCCGTCGTCAACGACTCGCCGCTGCCGGTACGCACCGTGGTGATCGAAGCCGAGGCTCTGCGCGACGGCGCCCGCGTCGCACACGCTTCGGCCGGTTGCGGCAAGAACGTCTCGGAGCGCCTGATAAAACGGATGTCGCGCGACGAGGTTCGCACGCTGATGCGGCTGCGCCCGTCACGGCCGTTGGTGTTGGCGCCGGGCCAGCGGGCCGACTGTCAGGTGGCGATCGCTCCGATTCGCGGAGACGTCGAAGAGATCAGTTACCGAGTCGCTTCGGTCGAACCTATCGAGGACCACCCTTTGGCGGATCCTCCTCTGGCTTCTCTCGATCCTCAACCCGGTCCCGGGATCGAGGAGTGACGTCGATCTCGTCGCTCTTGACCGCACGGCGGAAGTTCTTGATGCTGCGCCCGATCCCGTCTCCGAGGTCGGGAAGTTTGCCCGCGCCGAAGATGATCAGGACGATCGCGAGAACGATCAGAAGTTCGCCGATTCCGAGCCCCACAGTGTGTCCAGGTATAGGCGAAACCGCCCGCAGCCGCTAGGCAGCCTGTTGGAAATGGCCCTCATCTGCTTCGTTGCGCGCGAAACCACTGGCTACGGCGTCGCTCGATACGGTCTACGCCTCCGCTCGCGGCTTTTCGCGCGCCTCGCCTCTGGACCATTTTGAACAGGCTGATGGACAGTTTTTCGACAGACTGACGAGGTCAGGCCGGCGCAGGCTCGCCCGCCGCGCGGCGCCAGGTCAGGATCGGGTAGCGCGCCGCGCGCGTCTCGTCGAGACGCGCGACCAGGGTCTCGTGCGGTGCTTCGCGCACCTTGTCCGGGTCGCTCTCGGCTTCGGCGGCAATCGACGTCATCGCCGCGACGAAGCGATCCAGGGTCTCGAGGCTTTCGCTCTCGGTCGGTTCGATCATCAAGGCCCCTGCCACCACCAGCGGGAAGTAGATGGTCGGGGCGTGAAACCCGTGGTCGAGCAGACGCTTGGCGATGTCGAGGGTTCGCACGCCGAAACGGTTCTGCGCCTTGTCGGTCAGCACCACCTCGTGCATGCAGGGCCGCTGATACGCGACCTGAAAGCGCGCTCCGAGGCGGGCCTTCAGATAGTTGGCCGCCAGCACCGCCATCCGCGAAGCCTCGGTCAGGCCGTCGCCGCCGCACGCCAGCAGGTACGAATACGCGCGCACCAGGATGCCGAAGTTGCCGTAGAACGACCTCACCTTGCCGATCGACTCGCGGCACTGGTGGTCCCAGGCCAGGCGCCCGTCGCGCTCGACTATGCGAGGCCTGGGCAGGAATTTTTCGAGGAAGCCGCGCACCGCCACCGGACCGGCGCCGGGCCCGCCGCCGCCGTGCGGCGTCGAAAACGTCTTGTGGAGATTGAACTGCAAGACGTCGGCGCCCATGTGCCCGGGTTTGGCCACGCCCATCAGTGCGTTCATGTTGGCGCCGTCCATGTAAAGCAGCGCACCGCAGGCGTGCAGTAGCACGGCGATCTCCTCAATGTCCTCTTCGAAGAGTCCCAGCGTGCTCGGATTGGTCAGCATCAGCGCGGCAACGTCTTCGTCGAGCAATGCGCGCACCGACTCCGCCGCCACGAGACCGCGCTGATCGCAGGCGACCGGGACGCTCTCGTAACCGCACAACGTCGCACTGGCGGGATTGGTGCCATGAGCGCTCTCGGGGATGAGCACCTTGCGGCGCGGCCGGCCCTGCGACTGGTGCCAGGCACGAATAACTTTCATGCCGGTCAGTTCACCCTGCGCACCGGCTGCCGGCTGCAACGACACCGCATCGAGGCCGCTGATTTCGCACAGCCAGTGCTCGAGGTCGCGCAGCAGCCGCAGCGCGCCCTGCACGGTCGCTTCGGGAGCGTAAGGATGAAGATCGGCGAAACCCGGCAGCGCGGCAGCTCTCTCGTTGGCCACCGGGTTGTACTTCATCGTGCACGAACCGAGCGGATAGAAGTTGGTGGCCACCGAGTAGTTGAGTTGAGACAGGCGCACGTAGTGGCGGACCACCTCGGGCTCGCTCACTTCGGGGAAGTCGTCGAGATCCTCGCGCAGCAGGCTCGCGTCGAGCGGCAATGGACCGTCGTCGCACACGACGTCGATGCCGGCGCGCCCACGGCTTCCCTTCTCGAAGATCGGCGCTTCCATTTCGCGTTTCATCGCGTCCCCGTGAGGCCGATGCCGGGTAGCAGAATCGAATCGCCTGGTTTCACGCCAGCGCTTTCGCCTTTCATCGCGTCTCCGTGCGGGCTCGGCCGTGCGCCGCGCAGCAAAGCCCGCGCTTCACGCCGCGGCCCTCGCGCTCAGCCGCTGCACGAGCATATCGACCTCAGCTCCGCTGCTGCACTCGGTGACCGCCACCAGCAGACGGTCACGGTGTTCGCGCCGCTCGGGCAGCAACGAGGCCACGCGCAGGCCCGGCACCACGCCGCCGGCAACGGCACGCGCGAATGTCGCTTCGCAGTCGCGAACCTCGACGGTGAACTCGTTGAAGAACGGAGCGCTGAAGGCGAGTTCGACTCCAGCCTCACGACGCAGGCGCTCGGCAACGCGGTGAGCGGCACGCGTGTTCTCGATCGCGAGTTCGCGCAATCCGCGACGCCCGGCCAGGCCGAGGAATACCGTCGCACACAGCGCGGCCAGCCCCTGGTTGCTACAGATGTTCGACGTGGCCTTTTCGCGCCGGATGTGTTGCTCGCGCGTGGCCAGCGTCAGCACGTAGCCGCGGCGGCCTTCTTCGTCGACGGTCTCGCCGACCAAGCGCCCGGGCATCTGCCGCACGTGCGCGGCGCGCGTTGCGAAAAGCCCGAGGCCGGGGCCTCCAAACGACGGCGCAAGGCCGAAGCTCTGTCCCTCGGCGACCGCGATGTCGACGCCGCACGCGGCCGGCGTGCGCAGCAGCGCCAGCGCCAGCGCTTCGGCGGTGACGCTGATCGACAGGGCACCAACGCGCTTGGCCAGACGCGAAGCACCGGCAACGTCTTCGATCACGCCGAAGAAGTTCGGGTAGCCGATCGCGACCGCGGCCACGTCGTCGCCGAGCAGCGCTTCGAGCGCACGCAGGTCGGTACGGCCGTCGGCCGCCAGCGGCACTTCGACGATTTCGCCGCGGCCGTAACCGCACAGGTAGGTACGCGCGACTTCGAGGTACTCCGGATGCAGACCAGCCGACACCAGCAGACGCGAGCGGTTCTTGACCACGCGCAATGCCATCAACAACGCCTCGGCGAACGCCGAGGCCCCGTCGTACATACTGGCGTTGGCCACATCGAGACCGGTCAGGCGCGCGACGTAGGTCTGGAACTCGAACGTCGCCTGCAAGGTTCCCTGGCTGACTTCGGGTTGGTAGGGTGTGTACGAAGTCGCGAACTCCGAGCGCCCCATCACCAACGACACCGCGGCCGGAACGAAGTGACGGTAACAACCCGCCCCGAGGAAGCTCGCCTGCACGTCATTGAGTGCGGCCAGTTCGCTCAGACGCTCGAACACCTCACGCTCGCCAAGGCCGGAGGGAAGATCGAGGCCCGCGCGGGCGCGCAGCGCCGCCGGAACCGTGGGAAACAGATCCTCGACGCGCGCGACGCCCAGCGCTTCGAGCATGCGCGCGATGTCGCCGTCGGTATGCGGAATGAAACGCACCGGAGTCGCGGCCCTCAGTCCGTCAGTCCTTCGATGAGTTCCTCGTAGTCGTCGGAGTTCATCAGTTCTTCGACGTCGTCGACATTCCTGGGCTCGAGCCGCACCAGCCAACCGTCACCGTAGGGATCTTCGTTGATGGCGTTGGGGTTGTCGGGCAGGTCGTCATTGACCTCGAGCACCTTGCCGGTGATCGGAGAGTAGACGTCCGATGCCGCCTTGACCGACTCTACCACAGCGAAGGCTTCGTCCTTGAGCACGGTGATGTCGTCATCGGCCTTGGGAAGCTCGACGAAAACGACGTCGCCGAGTTGTTCCTGCGCGTAATCGGTGATTCCGATCGTCACCGTACCGTCGGGTTCTACTCGAACCCATTCGTGTTCCTTGGTGTAGTGAAGATCGTCAGGGATCTCCATGGCAGCACTCCTTGGGCCAAACTCAGAAGCTGTGAAAACATCCCGCTCCCACGATCGGGATCGGTGCAGGTCTTCTCACGGCATCTCAGGCCCGCTTAACATAAAAGGGAAGGTTGGTCACGGCCGCACTTCTGCGTTTCCCGCGTACCTCGATCTCGAACGGGCCGTCACCGGCATCGCGCTCGACGAGCGCCATCGCCACCGCCCGCCCCAGCGTGGGCGAATGGCTTCCGCTGGTGACCTTGCCGATCTGACGGTCCATTTCACGCCCTTGCTCGACCCCTCGCTGCACACCCGTCGCGGCCGCTTGCGACGTAGCTTGCGCAGCGTTTGCCGCACCCCCGCTCCCAAACACCGGCGCGCCCTCGCGAGCGATCCCACCCTCGACGAACACCCCGACCAGGCGCCGCCGCACCGCGCCCGCAGCAGCGGCCGACAGTGCCTCGTAGCCGATCATGTCGGGACGGTTGAGCTTGACCGCCCAGCCGACCCTGACTTCGAAAGGGCTGATGTCGGGGCCGAGTTCGTGCCCGTAGAGCGGCAGTGCGGCCTCCAGGCGCAGCGTGTCGCGCGCGCCGAGTCCGCACGCGATCAGTCCTTTGGAGCCTCCGCGTTCGAGCAGCGCCCGCCACAGTTCGGTTGCCCGCGCCGCAGCGACGAACAATTCGAATCCGTCTTCACCGGTGTAGCCGGTGCGGGCCGCCAGCGTCGGCACTCCCGCCACTTCGAGTTCGGCGACCGCGAAACGCACCAGCGCCGCCGCCGCCGGCGCCAGCGCCGCGACGATCGACACCGCCTGCGGCCCTTGGATCGCGATCAACGCGGTCGCGTCGCTGCGATCGGCGATCTGGCAGGTGCCGCTTGCGTGCTCGCGTATCCACGCCAGGTCGGCAGCCGCATTTGAGGCGTTGACGCAGACCCAGAAACGCTCGGCACCGAGACGATAGACGATGATGTCGTTGATCAGACCGCCGCGCGGATTGGCGATCAGGCTGTAGTGGGCGCGGCCTACTGCCAGCGCACGCGCGTCGTTGGTGAACAGTCGCGCGCAGGCGGCCTCGGCCCGTGGCCCGATCAGCTCGACTTCGCCCATGTGACTGACGTCGAACAGACCCGCGCCGCGGCGAACCGCGTGGTGTTCCGCGACGATCGAGGCGTACTGCACCGGCATCTGCCAGCCGGCGAACTCGACCATGCGCGCGCCGGCTGCGATGTGTTCTTCGTAGAGCGGTGTGCGCCTCATGCCGATCTCCTCGCGCCGCTTGCGGACTTGGCGGATTCGCGCGCTACGCAGGCGTCGTAGGTGTTGCGCAGCAGCATCGCCACCGTCATCTGCCCGACCCCGCCCGGCACCGGCGTCACGAAGCCGGCACGCTGCGACGCCGCTTCGAATTCCACATCGCCTACCAGACGGCCGTCGCCGAGGCGGTTGATGCCGACGTCGATCACCACGGCACCGGGTTTGATCCAGTCGCCCTTGATCATCTCGGCAACGCCGACCGCAGCCACCACGATGTCGGCGCGGCGCACTTCGGCGGCAAGGTCGGCCGTGCGCGAGTGACACATCACCACGGTCGCGTGGCGTTCGAGCAACATCAGCGCCACCGGTTTGCCCACTAGCGCCGAGCGGCCGACGACCACCGCGATCTTGCCCTTCGCCTCTACGCCAGTGCGGTCGAGCAGGTACAGACAGCCGCTCGGCGTGCACGGCCTCAGGCCCGGGCGACCCGTGAACAGCGCGCCTTGATTGGCGGGATGCAAACCGTCGACGTCCTTGGCCGGATCGACCGCCGCCAGCACCACATCGCTGTCGAGCCCCTTGGGAAGCGGCATCTGCACCAGCACACCGTCGATGTCGGGCCGCGCGTTGTAGTCGCGCACGATGCCGAGCAGGTGATCCATCGTCACGTCGGCCGGCAGTGCCACCGACTCCGAAACCATGCCTACTTCGCGCGACTCGCGCTGCTTGCGCCCGACGTAGATGCGCGAAGCCGGATCCTCTCCGACCAGTATCGTCACGAGACCCGGAGGCCGCAGCCCCTGCGCGCGTCGCTCGGCTATCTGCCCAGTCAGTTGCGCGCGGATCTCGGCCGCGCAGGCCTTGCCGTCGATGATCTGTGCCACGCCCGGTCTCCTGTCGTCAACGTGTGGTCGTCAAACCGAAACCGCTCACTCGCCGACTTCGTCGACGAGGTCGTCGATGAGGCTGCGTACGCCGGTCTCGGTGAAGCCTTCGGCGCTGTGCCACTTGCGCGGTACGCCGCCGACCACTCGGTCGTAGCGCCTCAGAAACCAGTTGCGCGCCGTCTCGTCCTCGTCGAAGGTTCCCGACCACAGCACGGTGCCGTTTCGTGAATCGACCAGCGACGCGAACAGCGATGCTCCGGCTGGCTTTTCGGGCTTTTCGTCGTCACCGACGCGCGGGCGCAGAGCGACCAGCGCCGCTATCAACACCGCGTCGGCCTGACCGCGCGAGGCCAGGTCGGCAGCCGCCGCTCGCATGCCCTTGGCAGCCGCGGTCGCGACCGTCTCGTAACGCACGACCAGGAAACGCGGGTGACGCGCGATGCTCTCGTACAGGAACGCCGTCACCAGCTTGGCAGCCTCGGCACTGGTGGGCTGCATCACCACCGACTCGGGGCACAGATCACACGCGTAACCTCCGTCGGCACCATTGTAAGCCGTCGGCAGGATCGCGATCTTGCGCAGGCCCGAGGCCTTGGCGAGCTCAGCATCGAGCGCCGCGGCGGCCGCTGCCTTGGCGGCCGGATCGAGCGCGGGGGCAGCCGGTTGCGCCGCGGCAGCGGGCTTGGCACTGGTGTCTTCGGACTTGTGTGCTCCCCAACTGAAAGAGCACGCCGCAACGCCGGTCGCCAACGCCGCAGCGACGGCACAAACCGCCGCAGTTCTCGCGATCCTGTGTGAGTACGTCTTCACCGGCACCGCCTACAGGTCGAGCTTGAGGCCGAGCTGGCGGAGCTGGGCCGTATCCACCGTCGACGGTGCCTCGGTGAGCAGGCACGCCGCACGCTGGGTCTTCGGGAAAGCGATCACGTCGCGAATCGATTCGCTGCCGCACAGCATCGCCACCATGCGGTCGAGGCCGAGCGCCAGCCCGCCGTGCGGCGGCGCTCCGTAGCTGAGCGCGTCGAGCAGGAAGCCGAACTTGTGCCGCGCCTCTTCCTCGCCGATGCCGAGCAGCGAGAACACGCGGCTCTGCACGTCGGCGCGGTGGATACGGATCGAGCCGCCGCCGAGTTCGGTGCCGTTGAGCACGATGTCGTAGGCGTCGGCGCGCACGCTCTCGGGATCGCTCTCGAGGCGTTCGAGGTCGGCGGGCTTGGGCGAAGTGAACGGGTGGTGCAACGCGAAGTAACGTTTCTCGTCAGCGTCCCACTCCACCGACGGGAAGTCGACGACCCACAGGAAGTTCCAGGCATCGGCAGGGATCATGCCGTGATCGGCGGCGATCTTGCAGCGCAGCGCACCCAGCACCGCGGCGACCACTTTGGCGGTGTCGGCCGCGAACAACACCAGGTCACCGTCTTCGATGCCGGCGCGCACCGTCAGCGCCGCGCGCTCGGCGTCGGACAGGAACTTGACGATCGGCGACTGCCACTCGCCGCCCTGGGCCTTGATCCAGGCCAGACCCTTGGCGCCGAAACCTGTCGCGTAGGAACCGAGGTCGTCGATATCCTTGCGCGAGAACGTCGCGCCACCCTTGACGTTGATCGCCTTGATGCAGCCGCCGCCTTCGGCGGTAGCGCGAAACACCTTGAACTCGCTGCCGCCGAGCACGTCGGTAAGGTCGATCAGTTCGAGACCGAAGCGCGTGTCGGGGCGGTCGGAGCCGTAACGCGCCATCGCCTCGTCGTAGCTCATGCGCGGGAACGGCTGGTCGAAGCTGCGGCCGAGCACGTCGGAGAACACCGCTTTGACCAGACCCTCGACCAGATCGGTGATCGACTTGGAACTCGAGAACGCCATCTCCAGATCGATCTGCGTGAACTCGGGCTGGCGGTCGGCACGCAGGTCTTCGTCGCGGAAGCAGCGCGCGATCTGATAGTAGCGGTCGTAGCCCGCCACCATCAGCAACTGTTTGAAGAGTTGCGGTGACTGCGGCAGCGCGAAGAAGTTTCCGGGATTGACCCGGCTCGGCACCAGAAAGTCGCGCGCACCTTCGGGCGTCGAGCGCGTCAGCATCGGCGTCTCGACGTCGATGAAGCCACGCTCGCCGAGATACTGGCGCGCGATGCGGCAGACTTTGTCGCGCACGCGCAGGTTACGCTGCATCACCGGACGGCGAAGATCGAGGAAGCGATAGCGCAAGCGCACGTTTTCGGTGATCGGCGCCGAGTCGTCGATCGCGAACGGTACCGGCTTCGAGGTGTTGAGCACCTCGAGTTCGCGCACGACGAGTTCGACCTCGCCGGTGGCCATCTTCGGATTGACGGCTTCGGCACTGCGCCTTCGCAGCGTGCCGCGCACACCGACCACGAACTCGCTGCGCAGATCGCCGGCCTTGGCGTGAGCGTCGGCGGCGGTCTCGGGGTCGAGCACCGCCTGCAATATGCCGGTGTGGTCACGAACATCGACGAAGATCACGCCGCCGTGATCGCGGCGCGAGTCGACCCACCCGACCAGAGTTTGCTCGCTGCCGTCGTCGTTGGCTCGCGGTTGCCCGCAGTAAACGGTCCTCTCCACTTCAACTCACCTCTGCTCGAATTGCCCGATTCGCTCGAGCGTGGTCACGATCTCGCCGGCCGCGTCGTTCAAACCGAACGCCGACGCATGGTCCCGTTGTGCCCGCATGTCACGCACCGTGGCCCGTCCGGTCGCGATTTCGGCGTCCCCTACGATCACCACGAAGCGCGCGCCGATCTTGTCGGCGTGCTTCATCTGGGCCTTGAGCCTGCGGCCCGGTGATTCCACTTCTATTCGACAGCCTGTTTGCCTGAGCCTGCGCGCCAGAGCCAGTGCAGGGCCTGCCGCAACCTCGCCGATCGGTGCCAGCAGGATTTCCACGCGGCCCGCGGCCTCGTCCTTGGCGTCTTGGGTTGGTCCGTCCTGCGCGCTTTGCGGCTGCCGCGAGGCCAGGTCGAGACGCTCCAATCCGAACGCGAAGCCGATGCCCGCCATCTCGGGCCCGCCCAGTGCTGCCACCAGACCATCGTAGCGCCCGCCGCCGCCGACGGCGTCCTGGGCGCCCAGCCCGCCGGCCACCACTTCGAAGGCGGTGCGGCAGTAGTAGTCGAGGCCGCGAACCATGCGCGGATTGGCGCTGACCTCCACCGCGGCTGCGCCGAGCAGTCTCAGCACCTCGTCGTGGTGGGCGCGGCACGGGTCGCAAAGGTGGTCGATCATCAGCGGCGCGGCCTGCATCGCGGCCTTGCAGCCCTCGTTCTTGCAGTCGAGCAGGCGCAACGGGTTGCGTTCGAGCCGCGCGCGGCAGTCGGCGCACAGATCGGCGGCGTGGGCGCTGCCGTAGCGGCTCAGCGCCTCGCGATAGGCGGGCCGGCAGGTCGCGTCGCCGAGCGAATTGAGGTCGATGCGGGTGCCGCGAACCCCGACCGCCGCGCAGATGTCGGCCACCAGGCACAGCGTCTCGGCATCGGCGGCGGCGTCGTCGCGGCCGAAGAACTCGGCGCCGATCTGTGAGAATTGCCGGTAGCGCCCCTTCTGCGGACGCTCGCGGCGGAACATCGGGCCGCTGTACCAGAGCCGTCCCACCGGCAGCGACCTCGTGAGGCCGTTCTCGATGTAGGCGCGTACCGCCGAGGCGGTGCCTTCGGGCCGCAGCGCGATCAGCGTCCCGTCGCGATCCTCGAACGAGTACATCTCCTTTTCGACGATGTCGGAGGTCGCACCCACCGAGCGCTGGAACAGTTCGCCTTTTTCTACAAGAGGAAGCTCGATCTCCGCGTAACCATAGGGCTCGAGTGCGGTCCTGGCCGCATCGACGATAGCCCGGCGCCGGGCCGCCTCAGCGGGCAGGACGTCGCGGAATCCTTTGATCGAGGTCACGTTCATCGTGGCTTTGCGGTCGCGAAAAAGTCGGCATCGACAGCCTGCTGCGGCCGGCAGCGCGCTGCGAACGCGCATACTTATCGGCGGCGGCGGCGGGGTGTCAAAGTTGCGGCTGGGCGCAGCCGCGCGCGGTGTCGTCCACGGCGGACACACCCGGGACGCAGGCGGCGGGTCAAGAGCTGGGCTGGGCGCAGCGGCGCGCGGTGACCTCCACGGCGGACGCACCTTGGACGCGGGCAGCGGGTCAAGAGCCGGGCACGGCGAGACCGCGCGCGCTATCGAACCTGAGTCCATTCGCGTCCACGACTACGTGGACCGCGCCGACCTGATCGGTGCGAAGCCAGCCGATGCCACGCGCGAGGTAGCGCCCCTCGACCTCGCGGTCGGGGAAACCGTAGTGGTTCTCGAGCCCGACCGACACCACCGCCAGAGTCGGCGCCACCGCATCGAGGAACGGCGAGGTCGACGAACTGCGACTGCCGTGGTGAGGAACTTTGAGCAGCTCGGCCGCGAGCGGTGCCTGCGCGCGCAGCAGAGCGCGCTCGGCGGCTTCCTCGATGTCGCCCGTGAACAGCAGCCGGTGCCCGGCAAACCCGACCGCCAGCACCAGCGATTGATCGTTGGCGCCGCAATCGGCGCAATCAACCGGAGGGCCGAGCACCTCGAGCGTCGCTGCACGTGTCGCATCGATGACCGCGCCGTTGCAGGTAATTGACCGTTCGTCACTCGCGTCGCCCGTGCCACATGCACCGGCAAGACTACGCACGTCACCGGGCGCGCCTGCCGTGCCCTCGACATCGCCGGCGCTCACGCTCCGCACGGTAATGTGCGTCGGCGCTGGCGTCGACGCGCAGATCGGCGACCCGACATCGCCGGCGCTCACGCTCCGCACAGAGATGCCCAACTCGCGAGCCTTGGCCAGTACCGCCGATGCGACCGGGCCGTCGCGCGGTCCTGCGGGAATCCACAGTTCGCCGACCTCGAAGGCGTCGAGCAGTTCGACAAACGCACCGGCGTGGTCGGACTGCAGATGGCTGGCGACCAGCAGATCGATCCGGCCGATCCACAACCGTCTCAGCAGCGGCTCGACGACCATGCGCCCGCGCCCTTCGGCTCCGGCGTCGATGACGACTACCTTGCCGCCCGGCAGACGCAGCACTCCCGCATCGCCCTGCCCCACTGCCGCGAACCATGCGTCGAGACGGTCGTCGCGGTAGCGGTCGCTAAGCCCAAGTGCGAGGCACACCGCCGCCGCTGCACCGAGAGCGGCGAGCGCTGCCGCACGCGCGGCGCCGGTGCTCGACAGCACCACGAACGGGACCGCTGCCAGCGCGACGGTCAGCACGGCTCCGGGCGCAGGCACCGCGAGCGAGGCGAACGGCAGCGACGCAGCCGCGGTCGCTACCCACACCAGTGCGTCGCCGAGCCTGGCGCCGAGCCATACCAGCAGGTGCTGAGCGGCCGGTGACAGCGGCTCGACCAGCAGGGCCCCCAGGCCCACGACCACGACCGCGCTCACCAACGGCGCAGCGAACAGGTTCGAGAGCGGCGCAACGATCGACACGCGGTGAAAGTGTTGTGCAACGATAGGCGAGGTAACCAAGCAACAAACCACCGTAAGTTTCGCCGCTTCAAAGATCAGCGCCAGGCCCCGGCTCACGCCGCCGACAGGCCCGCTCGCCGCTCCTTGCGCGGCCGCGAGCGGGGGCTCGGGCGAGTGCTCACGTTCGTGCTTCGTGACCGCGAGGAGCAGGGAGGCTTGCCGATGATCGCCGGCGTGGATGCTGGCCGCGGTGACCCGGAGGTCTCGCCGATGATCGCCCGCGTGCATCTTGGCCGCGGTGGCCCGGAGGTCTCGCCGATGATCGCCGGCGTGGATGCTGGCCGCGGTCCCCCGGACCTCTCGGCGATGATCGCCCGCGTGCATCTTGGCCGCGGTGGCCCGGACGGCTTGCCACACATCGCCTTTGCGCGACCGCGCAGCGATCGAGCGGTGATGGCGGCCGTAGGCGATCAGCACCGCGACCGCGGCATACGACAGTTGGAAGCCGGCCTCCTCGCCGACGCCGGGCAGCGCCACCGCCAGCACCACCGCGCTGCCGCCGAGAGCCCGTAGGTCGTCGCCCGGGCGCCCGCGCCACAGAGCCAGCAGCGAGGCCAGCGCCATCAGCACCGAGCGCGCCACCGACACGCCGCCGCCGGTGATCGCCGCGTAGGCGACCACCGCCAGCGCGCCGGCCACTGCGGCCGGACGCATGACGTCGTAGCTGGCTAACAACCCCGCACTGAACCCGAGCGTCCAGCGCAGCAGCCCGACCGCCAGCGCCGCGACCAGGACCATGTGCGATCCCGAGATCGCCAGGAAGTGCGAAAGCCCCGCGTCGCGCAGCGCCAGCGCGGTAGCCGGGGTAAGGCTGAAGCGATCGCCGGTCGTCAGCGCTTCGAGGATCGCAGCGCCCTGCCCGCCGGCTTCTTCACAGGCCAGCGAGAGCGCCAGGCGCACGCGGTCGACCAACCCGCGTCGTGCATCCAGACGTTCGACGTCGCTTTCGCGCCACGCATAGGCGGATACGAAGATCCCGCGCCGCGCGTTGTAAGCGGCCCAATCGAATTCGCCGAAGTTGCCGTAAGAAGTCAGCCGCCGCAGACGCGAGCGAAAGCCTGCACGATCGCCGGTGTGCCAGCGTTGCTTCGAATAGCGGATCGACAACGCCACGATACCGGTGGCGGCGCGCGGCGCTTCGCGGTCACGCGCGACGTCCTCGACCGCGACCGCGAGGCGCAGTCCACCGCTCGACGACGGCGCGACGTCGACGACGCTACCTCGAAAGTTGTAGCCGACGTCGGTGGAGATTTGTCCTTCGAGCAGGCTCTCCACGTGCATGGGTAACGACGCATCGACGCCTCGAGGACCGTTCCATGCGCGCTGCGAAGACGAGGGTTGTGCGAGCGCGCCCGCGCCGGCGGCCAACAACGCGGCGAGCACGAGATTGCGCGTGCCATTGCGAACCGACACCGCGCGCGCCGCTGCGATCGCGCCGACCGCCACCAGCGCCGCGGCGCTGAGCGCATCGCTCCACTGCGACGACACCAGCGCCTGGGCCAGCAGTACCGCGAGCGCGAACAGCACCCAGTCCACAGCGACGGATTACGCGCCAGCGCTGGTGAAGAAAAGAGTTGCGAGAGGCGCTAGAACACTCGCGGAATGAAGAGGCGGCGTATCATGCCACAGGCGTCATGATCGAGGTTCGGGGGCGGCCGTCCGTTCTTCGGTAGCGACATCGGCTGCGGCCTTGGTTGCGGCTCGAGCAGGGCCGTCGATGCCAACTTCAGTTGCGTCTTCGGTAGGCCCTTCGCTCGCGACTTCGGCCGCGCCTTCAGCAGGCCAGCGCTCTGTTCGCGGCACTGTAGCCTGTTCCACCCTTCGCTCGCGGCTTCGGCCGCGCCTTCAGCAGGCCAGCGCTCTGTTCGCGGCACTGTAGCCTGTTCTACCCTTCGCTCGCGGCTTCGGCCGCGCCTTCAGCAGGCCGCTCGTCGGCGACTTCGGGTGCGCCTTCGGTAAGGCTTTCGCTCGCACCTTCGGCCGCGATTCGGCTCGCGTCTTCGGGTGCCAGATCGGGACGCGAGCCGGCCAGCGCTACCTTCACCTTCTCGGCCAACACCGGGCCGATACCGGCAACCGCGGCGAGTTCCTCTGAACTCGCCAGCGCCAGGCGCTTGACGCTGCCGAAGGCCGACAGCAACGCGCGGCGTTTGGCCGGCCCCACGCCCTCGATGTTGTCGAGTACCGAACGCAAGCGGCGCTTGGCACGCAGTTCGCGGTGGAACGTGATCGCGAAGCGGTGCGCTTCATCGCGTATCTGCTGGAGCAGGAACAGCGCGTTGGAATTACGGCGCAGCACCACCGCATTGGCGCGGCCAGGACGGAAGAAGCGCTCTTCGCTGTGCTCGAGGTTCTCGCCGTGTACGTCGGCGGCCACCCTGTCCTTGGCGATCGAAGCCAGCTCGACGCCCTCGATGCCGAGTTCGCGCACCGCCTCCACCGCCATCGCCAACTGACCGCGGCCGCCGTCGACCAGCAGCAGGTCG
>Ga0172370_10000810_pt1 | contig 48714 bp, 35 predicted proteins | sample LakKiv5m_FD_114538 | JGI IMG/M metagenome (GOLD analysis project Ga0172370, IMG submission 114538) | Freshwater microbial communities from Kabuno Bay, South-Kivu, Congo - kab_022012_11.5m | ecosystem: Environmental > Aquatic > Freshwater > Lake | place: Democratic Republic of the Congo...
CCACTTGATTTATATCTTTGGTCATTCATCTGGTTTTTCCTCTTTTTGTGCTGTTTTTTCATTATTCAAAAATAAGAATATTCACTCGTTTTTCAGTAAGTTAATTTTTAGAACTCCCCTATAGTTAAAGGATGAGGTGGATTTCCAGGAATATAAAGATCTATTGGATATTTATCAAGAAATTGTCTGTCCAATTCATTACTTCCTGCGAAAATACCTCCACTTATTGCTTCAGTACCGCATAAAATAATTATTTTAGGAGATGGAATTGCATCATAACAAATTTGTAGAGCTTTGGACATGTTTGATGTTATAGGTCCAGTAATCACAATACCGTCTGCATGTCTGGGTGAAGCTACAAATTCAATACCAAATCTTCCAATATCAAAATTCACATTCCCTGTAGCGTTTAGTTCCAACTCAGCACTATTGTCACCACCGGCAGAGACCTGACGTAGCTTTAAGGAACTTTTGAAAAGTTGTTTTATCTCTCTTTTGATGGAATCATTGTCCAACCTTACCGGATAATCGTCACCTTCGCAAATAATCAAATTTTCGCGTTTGTTTGTGGCAAGCTTATAATCTGTCGTAAAAGATATTTTGTTAGGAAATTTTAGGGCACATTCTCCGCAAAAGCTACATTTCCCAATATCTATTCTTACTGGATTGGTTGAAATGGCTCCAGTCGGACAAGTCATTTCGAGTTCAGTATCATTTATTTTTACAGAATTAATAAAAGGTCTTCCTCTAAAAGGAGGTTTTAGAAGGGCATTGGATAAATCAGGAATGAATTGTCTTCCTTGGTGATATAATATTTTTAATGTTTTTATCATAATTTTTTACCTATAAATCAAAGCCACAATAAGAAAGATTAAAACTTTTATTGCAAATAGGGAAATCCGAAATCTCATTTTTCCTGACTGCCAGAGATAATGCCATCCAATTATGAAACGACGGGTCTTTTACTTTGTATAGTTCAAGCTCTCCGTGTTCATTGGTAATTGCACAATGGCATATTTCACCTCTCCATCCTTCTACTAAAGAAATTGCAAATGAGTTTGGTAGTGGATTGAGAATTTGATGCTCATTATTAAAAGTTTCAGGAAGAGCATCAAGCATTTTGCTAATCATTGTTAAGGACTGTCGGATTTCTTCACGTCTCATCTGAGTCCTTGAATAGGCATCCCCGTGGCGTTTTATTATAAACTGATGATTCAGTTTTTTATTAAAATCATCTGGGTGTGATACTCTTACATCTCTTGCAAGTCCTGAAGCTTTTGCCGATAAACCTACTGCTCCAATTTGAATGGCTTGCTCTAAAGTGACAACTCCGGTTTTTTCCAACCTTGAAATGCTACCGGGGTGATGGAGTATTTTTTGAACTATCTCTTCAAAATCCTGTTCATATTCTTTTAATATACCGAGTAAAGATTCTTTAAGGTCCTTATTAAATTGGTAATTGTTTGCTCCGGCTCTGATTAATCCTCTTGCAAAGCGATTTCCACACCAGCTTTGGAAGAAATTAATTATCGGAGTGCGTAGCCGACTGAAAACTGTAGCACCAAGCTGATAAGAAATATCGGAGCAAATAGCCGATAAATCGCCTGTATGAATTGCAATTCTTTCAAGTTCTAGAGCTAATGTTCTCGAGAACTTTTTTTCGTAATCCGGCTGGTAGTCGCATAATGTTTCGAAGTTATTAACAAAAGCGGTAGTATGACCTACTGTAGTGTCTCCTGCAATTGATTCAGCAAGAATAGTTCTTTGTAGCAAATGCTTTTTCTCAAGAAATAATCTTTCAATTGCTTTATGCTGATAACCAAGTTGAATTTCGAGATGTAGAATCTGTTCGCCTTTGCAAATAAATCTAAAATGACCGGGTTCTATAATTCCTGCATGAATCGGACCAACACCTACTTCGTGTAAATCTTCGCTTCCTATCTGATAAAATGGATATTCATCCATTTTTAAATTATTCCCACTTGATGCAGGAAATCTTACCGGTTTTTGCCAAGGATGGTCAGAATAGCGAATTCCGAAATTTTCGCTAATTTCCCTTTCAAACAAATGAAATGCAGTGTGGCGAGCTGTAAGTGACTGATACTCCTCATTTTTGCTTAGCGGTAATTTTGTTGAAGAAAGATATATTTCCTCGGTTTCGTCATTCGCCACGCAATTAATTAAGTGCAATTTTCCGTTCTTAAGGAACCCGAAATAGTTTACACAATGATTTTTTGAATCCTGAAGAAGCCCTGTATTAAACTCTAGAAAATTGATATAATCAACAATTGGAATTGAACCGGATTCTACTCTTTGGTTATTGCGGATTGTTAAGAAATTATTCATGCTTTTTATTATTATTATATTATTGTAAATTTACTAATGCCTGTTTAATCAAGTTGTGTAAAAAAGGTGGAGGATAAAACCCCAAATATACAGAACCGGCTAATAGTAGCAATTGCGGCAAAGTTTCAAAAAAGCTAATTCTTTTTGAATCTGCATTTATTTGCAAATTTTCGGATTTGCCGAACAGAAGTTTGAATAAGTTCTCACCCATTGACCAGATGATAAAGCTCAGCAAAACAAGCATAATAATCATAAGCCACAAGTAATTAGCTTCAAACATTGAACGAAATATCATAAATTCACTTACAAAAAGTCCTGAGGGCGGCATTGCTGTAATGATAAAAAATCCCAGTATTACTATTACTGAACCGAATGTGTTGAGTTCGAAATAATTTCCGGAATCCTTTATAAACTTGCTATTCATTACTCTGAAAATTGACCCGCACTGATAAAAAAGACTTGATTTTGCCAATGAATGAAGAATTGTTTGAAGAATTGCACCGTAGTAACCTATCCCGCCCATTGCCATACCAAGCATTATAATGCCCATGTGCTCAATACTTGAATATGCCAACATCCTTTTAAATCTTTTAACGCGAACCATATAAGATGCTGATATTAATACCGATATTGCAGCACTTATTATTACTACTATGCTTGCCCAATGGTAAACAGTGGTTTTGGACATAATCTCGAACATTCGGAATATTCCTAAAAAACCGACATTCATTATTGCACTCGAAAATATTGCCGCAGCGGGTGTGGGTGCTTTGTCCTTTGCGTCAATTCCTACTGTGTACATTGGGGCTAATCCAGCTTTTACAGTAAAACCGGTGAATACCAGAAGAAATGCCGCTTTTAGCCAGAACTCATCAAGACGGGCGGCATTTTTATACAAGTCTGGGAAAAACATACCGCTTAACTTTGCCTGTTGAACAGCTAATCCGAGAAATTGTATTCCAATAAAAATCAATGCAACGCTTAACGAACTGATAAATAGATATTTCCATGTTGCTTCCAGACTTTTTTCTGTCCGGTTATGATAAATTAAGATTGAAGAACTTAGGGTAGTTAGTTCAACAAAAATCCACAAAATAGCGATATGATTTGCTAAATAAGCCGCACTTAATGAAGTTATTAAAGTTAAAAGTGCAGCAAAATATATACTTCTTGCTCTCTGGGCATCATTGTTATGTTGGAAATAAATAAAACTATAGAATATTGACGTTGTACCAACAATGTTGAGAACAAACAAAAAAATTAGTCCAATGGCATCGGGAGTGAAGTAATCAAGTTGTACAATATTTTGATTGTAATATTCATAAATAGCAAATCCCCATTGTGCACTAAGAAACAAAATTGTAAAGGCATAATCAGTTACTTTTTTCCTGAAAATGATTATACCAAGAATGAAAATCACAGATGCTGTCAGATAAATTATTAATGCCATAATGTCAATCTCTAAGTTTGATTAATTGGTCCACTTCTCCTTCTTTGAATACATCGCCGAGTTTGTTAGCGAAAATTCCGAGGACAAGAACAGTCACAAAAATATCTAACAAAATTCCAAGGTTAACAAGCATCGGCATTTCATTTCCTACTGTAAGCGAAAGCACAACAACTCCATTTTCAATGATGATGAACCCGATAACATTAGTAATGATTTTATGCCTGAGTATGATAAGGTAAAAGCCGGTGAATATCGTTGAGATCGAACCAACAAAGAATATATTCTGAAATATGCCACCTTTTATAGTATTTGCCAGAAAGAATAGTACAAGATTTGCACACGTGAAAATGAAAATTGAAGAAAAGTTTGAAATATATGGTTCAGCTTCCCTTGTTAATTTATTCTTCTTGATTAAATATTCAAGAAAATATGGTATTGCTATTGCTTTGATGATTATTGTTTCTAGCAACAGCAGGATTAGATTTGCTGTGTTGATTTCATTTAGCTGGACAAGGAAGAAGCCAAAAAGCAGAACACCCTGCAACGCTATTACTTTGATGAAAGTTCTCAGCCGACCGGCTGTTGAGCAAACGAAAAGCGTCATAATAAAAACCAGCATTAAAACATTTATCATTTTTCTACTTCCTAATTAAACTTACCATTTAAAATCATCACTCCGATAAAAATCAACAAAGCAATGGACGATACAGAAAAAATTATTTGAGGATTTTGATTAATTCTGTAACGAGCTAAAAATGTTTCTACAAATCCTACTGTTACTGCACATACAAACTGAATTCCGAAGAATATGAGCAAATTTTGCAATATTGAGTTATTTGCAGTCATAAAGAGGTTGGCAATAAGTGAACCATAAATTGCAAATTTTAGAAAACCCGAATAGACTATCAATCCAAGGTCAAATCCGCTATTATCAAGTATCATCACTTCGTGAATCATTGTCAGTTCAAGATGCGTTTTGGGGTCATCAATAGGTATTCTGCTGTTTTCAATCAATAGGAGTATAAACATGATTAATGCAACCGAAACTATCAATGATGTTACATAAACTGGCAAAAGATTAGAATGATAAATCAAATTGTAAATATGTAGAAACGAAGTTTGCCCACTCAAAATGCTCAACGAGCCCAATAAAATGAAAAAAGCTGGTTCAGCTATCATTGAAAATAGTGCCTCCCTGCTAGCACCCATACCTTCAAAACTGCTACCTGTGTCAAGCGCTGAGATTATATTAAAGAACTTACCCAAACCAAGAATGTATGCAAATAATATAAAATCTCCGTTAAAGGATATGATCCCTGCCGAATTACTAAATGGGATCATAAGGACAGCGGTCAACGTTGTGGTAAAGTAAATAGTTGGTGCAATGCTGAAGATAAAGCTTGTTGTCCCACTAAAAACAGAGCCTTTCCAAAAAAGACGGAATACATCTTTCATGGGCTGCATAATAGGAGACCCCTTACGTCCTGTAAGCTTATTTTTTGTTCGGTCAATTATTCCCGTAAACAAGAAACTTACAATTATTATTAAAACTATATTTAGCATTTTTTATTCAAAATTATCTGAAAAAATCAAACAAAAACTTACTTAGATATTCCATGTACGTGAATAGAATGATTAAAACAATAAAAAACAGTCCATACATGGCATAAGATTGAATCCTTCCATTTTGAAGGAAATCCAATTTGTACAGAAATTTTTTTAATAATTTTAAATTCTTATCTATAAGCAAATACTCCATTTTGTCATAAAAACTGTATGAATATTCGGCTTCTATGGGAAAAATAGAAATTATTTCTGTTTCGGTTTTATTTGTTTTAAGTAATGGTTTAACTATGTTTGAGTATGTCTTTGTGTAAGAGCTGGCGGTAAATTGCATTCTTGGTGTTGGAGCTGTGTAGCCGCAGCTCCAGGTTTGAGAAATTTCAATTACTCTTTTTCTTTGTACCCGATTCCTGATGAAATAAATAGCAGAAAATAACAAGATGATAATAAAACCAGTAAAGCCGATGCTTGATAAAACGGATAACTTAGCAAAGTAAACATCGGTGACATTCTTACTTAATTGCGGAAGAAAAAGCAAGACAGGATTCAGTAAAAGCTTTAAAATATATTGTGGAAATAATCCAATTGCTAAAATCAGTGCGGCTATTAAGTATTGGGGGAGTAACATTTGTATGGGGGCTTCTTTTGGCTCTTTGGAGTATTCAGACCGAGCCGAACCAAGAAAGACAATTCCGAATGCTTTAGTAAAACAAAATAAAGCTAAACCACCAATCATTACAAGTCCAATAATTACAAGCAGAATTAGCAGAGAAAAAGCGAAACTCTCGGATTTCAATCCTGCAAATAATCCGGAATAGATCAGAAATTCAGAGATAAATCCGTTAAAAGGAGGTAATCCGCATATTGCAAGAGATGCCACAAGAAACATGGACGCTGTCTTAGGCATGGTTCTGATTAGTCCGCCAAGTCTATCGATGTTCAAAATACCAGTTGCCTGGTAAACGTTACCTGCTCCATAAAACAGCATTGACTTGAACAACGAATGATTAAGGATATGTAGCAATCCACCAGTAAATCCGGTCACAGCAAGAAAATCATTTTTTAGTCCTAATCCTATAGTTCCTATTCCAATGCCTATTCCAATTATGCCGATGTTTTCGATACTATGGTAAGCTAAAAGTTTTTTAAGATTATGCTGAACTATTGCGAGAATAACACCATACAAGCCTGATAATACGGAAACCAACAAAATTATTTCCCCGATTATCAAATAATTTCCTTTTATTAAAAGTAATGTTCTCAATATTCCAAATATACCAAGCTTTATTATCACACCGGACATCATCCCTGAAACGTGAGAAGGTGCCGCAGGATGAGCATAAGGCAGCCATGTGTGAAGGGGAACAAAGCCTGCCTTGAAACCAAAACCTATCATTAAAATCACGAATAGTAAAATTCCCATCTCGGGAGCCATTTTTGCGGAGAAGGTTTCTATTGATTTGAAATCATAAGAACCGGTTTGAGAGATAACCCAAATGAATGCGATAGTCAGAAAAATTATTCCAATATGTGACTGAATCATGTAGTTTAAACCGGCATTAATTGTCTCTTTTTTCCAATATTCTAAAATTACCAGCAGGAATGAACTAATTGCCATTAGTTCCCATACTACAAGAAATGCTAAAAAATTTTGAACAATACAAACCATTAGCATTGAAATATGAAAAAAAGGGATTAATACATAGTGCATAGCCAGATTAGCTTTTCTTTTCTCGTAATGTTTTAGATATTTCATTCCATAGATTGACCCAGTTAGCATTGTGATATTAATAATTAGGATCATCCATCCTGACAGGGCATCGATTCGTAATGGGATATTGTCAAAAACATAACCCCCATATACTATGTATTCAAATCTATTACCAGATAGTGCATTGATTGAAAAATAAGAACTGATGATAACTATGAAAAAAATCAATGCTTGAAAAGACAGTTTATAAATATTTAATCGCATATTTTTTTTATTTGTTCCTTCTTTAAATTTCAACAATCACATAATATAAATTACAAATTGGATTACATTTTTTAAAGTTAATTTAAATTTGCTTCTTTGGATTATGCAACATCAAAATTTCTAAAAGTATATAATTGTTGATTTCTTCAAATTATTTAATACCCCTCTCCCTATAAAGAAAATACAAAAAGATAATCGACGATAGTTACAATATTTTATTTAGTGAGCTTATTAACAATTATTTTTATAGAGTATTCTCCTTGTAGTTTTCATCAAATTATCTTATTTTAAAGAAATTAAAAATTTAAATTAAATGTTATACTTAGAAAAGAGATCAGCTTTTTATATTTACAATTATATCAATTTATATACAAACTTTCTTATTCAGCGTGATTTTCATTTAAATGTCAACATGTTCAACGTTATTAAAAGAGTCATTAAATCCGTAATTCTTAAATATCAACGACTATAGTTATTCCCACTCTATTGTCCCTGGCGGCTTGCTCGTTATATCATAAGTTACGCGATTGATGCCTCGAATTTCGTTGATGATTCTATTACTCATTTTTGCAAGAACCTCGTAAGGCATTGGAAACCAGTCAGCAGTCATACCGTCAACACTTGTTACTGCACGCAATGCACAGGTGTATTCGTAAGTGCGTTCGTCTCCCATAACACCTACGCTTTTCACAGGAAGCATTACTGCAAATGCCTGCCAGATGTCATTGTAAAGTCCTGCCTTGCGAATTTCCTCGATGTAAATTTCGTCAGCCAATTGCAATATATGAATTCTTTCCTTTGATATTTCACCAAGTATTCTGATTGCTAAACCCGGTCCTGGGAATGGATGCCGTTCGATGAACCACTCCGGAACACCAAGTTTCCTGCCTACTGCCCGCACTTCGTCCTTGAATAATTCCCTGAACGGCTCGATGAGTTTTAAATTCATTATATCCGGCAGACCACCAACATTGTGATGGGACTTGATAGTTGCCGATGGTCCTTTGACAGAGACTGACTCGATAACATCGGGATAAAGCGTCCCCTGCGCAAGCCATTTTACATCCTTTAATTGCTTAGCAGATTTTTCAAATACTTCTATGAAAGTTGCACCGATTATTTTTCTTTTCTGCTCTGGCTCTGAGATTCCATCAAGACGACTTAAAAATATTTCCGAAGCATCAACTAGTTCGATTGGAATGTGAAAAGATTCTTTGAAAAGGTCAACAATCATCTTGCTTTCATTCCATCGCATTACACCTGTGTCAACATGTATGCAATGCAACTTCCCGCCGATAGCTTTGTGCAAAAGGACTGCCGCGACTGTGGAGTCCACCCCACCACTCAAAGCAAGAATCACATTTTCTTTTCCGACCTGCTCACGAATGGATTTAATTTGACTTTCGATAAAAAATTCTGAATTCCATTGCTCTTTGCATCCGCAAATATGTCTCACAAAATTTGAAAGTATTTTATTTCCCTCGACTGAATGATGTACTTCCGGATGGAACTGAACACCGAATATTTTTCTATCTTTTGAGCGGATAGCACAAATCGGAGAATTACCCGAATGCCCGATGATTTCGAAGTTTTCAGGTGGTTCGGTCAATGCATCACCATGGCTCATCCATACAATTGAATTTTGAGTAACGTCTTTTAGCAGATCATCATTTTTATCAATGATTAATTCTGCTCTTCCGAATTCACGCTTAGCGGCTCTGTCAACTGTTCCATTTTCCTGATATGCGATTAATTGTAAACCATAGCAAATGCCGAGAACGGGAATACCTAATTCTGAAACTTTGAAAGTTGTATGTGGAGAGCCATCCGCATAAACACTTGATGGTCCTCCCGAAAGGATAATCCCCTTTGGATGTAAATTCAACAATTCCTGTTTAGCAATATTGAATGGATAAATCTCGGCATAAACACCGGCTTCACGAACTTTACGGGCTATCAATTGAGTATATTGAGCACCGAAATCAAGTATAATTATTTTTTCTTTTTTTTGCATAAATTGTTTATTTTTTTAACTTTTTAACTTTTTTGATATTTTTATCTTCATCATTTACTAATTTAAGTTGAATCTTTTTTATATCTTCAGAAGGCGGTAAATTTTCCGGTTTAACACCTCTCTTAATTAATATTTTTCTTACTGCTAAATTGTTATCAATATGTTCTTTTGCAATTGGTTTTTCACCTTGCAAGTCCTTTTCAATGACATTGTGACTTGTTAATTCGGTAGCGAAATCTTTTGCTTTAATGGTTAATGTAGGTAAAAAATCAGCTAAAGGTCTTTTCTCAGGCACTTTCAGTTTACGTTTCATATCTAAGGTTGAATGACTGCCAAACAAGGCATGGGCACCCTGAGAACGGATTTTCGCAAAACCTTGGTTGTCAATTCCACGTTCGTATATTATTTTCGATAGTTTCTTTTCAGAATTCGATAATTTTTCTCTTGCTGTTACTCTTGCAATATCAAGTAATCTTTTCTCGATAATTTCTTGTTTCCTAGTCTGAACAGCGAAGTATGATTGTGCAAATGCTACTTCCGGTTTTGCCGGGTCGCCGTTCTGTGCAATAAGGTAACAGGCATATCGTGTTAATGCAATGTCATCAACCTGACGATTAGTGCCAGAGCCGATTTCGACCATTTTGCTGATATCAGCAAAATGGTCTGAGACAGACTCACCCGCATTATCACAAGATTGCCTTGCTTTGTCAATTGTGTTTACAAAGTTACGCCATTGAGTATATTGAAATATTTCCTGAAGTTCTCTTGCACTCCAGCATTCAATGCCTTCGTATATGTAGCAGGCATTTTCAAATTGTTCGAATAATTCTTTTATAAGTTCTTTTTTCATCTTTGGCTAAAAATGATTATATAACATTTCTAATTAATTTAATATAAAAAGCAGAGATAATCAAATTACCTCTGCTCAAAAATAATTAAAGTTTAATAAATTTCCTTAACAATTTATAACCAATATCTAATTGATTGCATACAGTAAAGAAATTCCAACTTTAAAGTTAGACATATTCCAACTATGGTCTTTTACAACACTGACAAGATACCAATGGTAATTTAATTCTGGAATAATTTGAATTTTATCAGCGATTTTTATTTCATAAGAAATACCAAATTGTATTCCTGGAATTATCTTAATTGTATGTTGAATTTCTTTATTATAAGAAATAACATCTATATGCTCATAAATTGTTGAGTCCTGAAATTGATTTGTTGTTTTATTGTAAAGGTGATAAACCTGCTTAAAATTATTATATGTTAAAAATGAGAATGTGGGACCTGCAACAAAACTTAAAGGGAATTTTTTTCCTAATGATTGTGAATAAAGAAAACAAACGGTGAAATATAACAAATCTATATCAACTGAGAAATAAGTTCTACTCCCTTCCAAGGATTTTATATCATCAAATGGATTTTTATCTTGATATGGATTGTGATAAGCATGTGAATATTCAAACAGTAATTTTAATATTAATGACGGATATGTGAGGACTGAATCTGTAGCGAAAAAATATTTGAAATTTAATCCAAAATTAAAACCATCACCATACACCTTATTTATATTCGTAGGACAATATTCATCAACAAATTGATAGCCTACACCTTCATGTATTACATTCTGGTAGCCGGTTGAAATTCCTAGAAATAATCTTGTGGAATCTAAGTTTTGTTCAGGTCGGAAATCCTCGGTTTGCCCATAACAAAGTGTTATGTTGCATACTAAGATAAAAATGACAATATTTAATATTCTTCTTACCATTTTCGTTATTAAAATAAAAAAGCAGAGATAATCAAATTACCTCTGCTCAAAAATACAAAAAATAATTCTTATAATTAATTAAATAGCTATTTCTAAACCTTCCCTGCGAATAATTTCCAAAAGAGGTGAATTATCATCCTCATAGAATCTTTTTTCTCCAACCGCTATTGGTTCGATTCGATAATCTGAAACCGAAGTCAATCTCCAGATTTTACCTGTATATTTATCATCTTCATTATCAAATAAATTTGAAACCAATAATACGTCAATATCGCTACCTTCCCTCGCTTCATTTTTTACATGACTGCCAAATAAGATAGCTTTTTTTATCGTAATGCCATTTTCCTTCAAGGCATTCAGATATTTATTTACAAGGTTTATAATTTGGATATCAACCATGATAAAAGTTCCTTCGATTTTTGTAAATAATTAACTGCAAATTTTCGTGGAGGCAATTTAGGCCTGTATTCAGGGTACCTACCTTCAATTTGATACTTCATTAATATAGCTAATAAATCTTTCTGCTCATCAAATAATTCAATTTTTAAATTATCAATTAAATATAGGAGGTTGTGTGTTTTTGGTGGAATTTCATTATTGAGTTTAATCCAATGTGCTTTTAAAATTTTCTCAATAAATAAATGACTAAAAAATAAACCTTCTACTAATTTATTTTTTTCAATAAGAATTTCAGCAGTTTCTCTGTCTGCCAAAGCCATTTCTTTCCAATATATAATTTGTTCAGAAATATTCTTCATAAAATTGAATGAGTAATCAAAGATAAATAAAGATTAATTTATTAAGCTACCTACTGCACTTTCAGAGTCATTACACATTTCTGGAAAATCGGTTTGAAGTCTTTTTCTTCGTCCCTGAACCAATTGATTGTTATCCTGTAAAGACGTTTGTTCTTAAGCACAAAATACATTTCGCCACCGACTTTTCCGCTTGGAGTGTAAATCACCTTTGCGGCTTTCTCTCCACCTATAGTTATATTTTGTGCAGCACTTGCACCGGGTAATTTCTTGCGGTTTTCTTCTACAAGTTTACTGAAGTCTTTAGTTTTTAAAGCATCAAAGGATTCAACTTTTATATAGCTGTCCCCTCTTCTTTTTCCAAGATACATACCGCTTTCTTTGCTGAAATTATCCGGTATATCTATACTATAACCTTCTCCGCTCACAGTTCTTGTTGTCTGTGATGGCGGGTCAGCTTCCTCAAGCACTGTAACAGTATCTGGTTTAGCTTCGATTTTCTGCCCTAATTTTATTGAAGCAAGGATTTCCTCAAATCCTTTTTTGTATTCATCATAAGTTCCGCCGAATGCTTCAAAATAAATAGTGGTAGCTATTTTATTGTCTTTTGTAGCATAGTAAACTTCGCCGTGGAATGGACCATCCTCAAGCTCAAAATCGAATTCCTGTTTTGTTGCCTGAACACCGTCAATAGTTACTTTCACCGGGTTTGTATAAAAGTCTTTCTCAAATAATTTATTGGCGATTACAGTATCCATTGTAGTATTTGAATCCAAAGACGTAAAGAGAATCTCGATTTTTGCTCCAGCTACACCCAAGGCATCGTAACGAACAAATCTGCTTTTCACTGCTCTCGATGTAAATACAAGAAACCTTGCACCGGGGACTTGCTGAATAACCCAGTTTTCGGGATACTTCATCGAAAACCCCATTGCGGCATCTTCGTAAACTTTCAATTCTTTGATTTCAACAACATCGCCTTTACCACCACAATTACTTAAAAAGGCAGTTGCTATTATAACTGATAAAACAATCATTATAAATTTTTTCATATCATTCTCCCAAAATATTTAAACATTTATTTTATTTTTAATCATCAGTTTCATTATTTCTGAAAGGCAAATTAAAAGAAATTTTTTTCATAACATAATTTATTATCAATTGTTAATTGAATTTTGCTCCATCCTGAATCCATTTAACCATTCCATTAATATTGTTATCAGAAAAATATCCCGCAGGAAAATCGTAAGTTCCCTTATGTCTTGGATTTCCCCTTAGTATTTGGATAATTCTGCTTTGTTCAGGATTTCCGGGGATTATCAGACCTGCATTGGCTGTGGAGAAAAGATTAAAATAATCGGACATAATTCTTGCATCAGCCATATCCTCGGCACTATGGCAATAGCGATATGAGCATTTTAAATTCAGAAATGGTTGAACATGATTCTGATAGCTAACATTAGAATCGGGAAAATTAATTTCCCTGTCCGGAGTGATTAAACTATCCCCGCAATTACTGCAGATAAGAATAACTAATCCAAATGATATAAGTAAAATAACATTTTTATATTTATTTGAATTAATCATATCGATTATTATGCTTTTACCTTAATCAATTTCACATTAATTTAATAGCTTTCGTCATTGCTGGGAAATGACATTTTCCTAACATCATCGCCATATCTCAAAACAGCTTTTTTGATATCATCAAATAGGTTTGCATATCTCCTGACAAATCTTGGATTGAAATCAACAGTAAGTCCTAACATATCGGTATATACTAAAATTTGACCATCGCAATCAGGTCCTGCGCCAATGCCGATTGTCGGGATTTTTAAATCATCCGTGATTTTTTTACCGAGTTCGGAAGGTATTTTTTCCAGAACAATCGAAAAGGCACCTGCTTCTTCAAGAAGCTTAGCATCATTATAAATTTGTTTTGCTTCATCGGTATCCGTCCCTCTGACTTTATATGTACCGAATTTATTTATGCTCTGTGGTGTCAGTCCGAGATGTCCCATAGCAGGAATACCAGCTTCAGTCAATCTTTCGATTGCATCAACCACTAACTTTCCACCTTCGAGCTTTATAGCATTGCAACCAGTTTCCTTCATTATTCTACCTGCATTGCGAAAAGCTTCCTCTTCCGAGACCTGATAGCTCATAAATGGCATATCAGCTACTATTAAAGCCCTTTTTGCACCGTTAACAACAGCTTTGGTATGGTAAATCGTATCTTCAATAGTAACCGGTAAAGTCGTCGGCAATCCCTGAACGACATTGCCAAGAGAATCCCCGACCAGTATCAGGTCAACAGCGGATTCATCGAGCATTCGGGCAATCAAAGCATCGTAAGCAGTCAACGCAACAATCTTTTGTCCTGCCTTTTTCATTTCGAGTAACCTTAATGTAGTTACTTTTCTTGTATCTATTTCCGAACTTCCTGTATAATCCATTTTCTATACTTTCAATTTTTTTATTTAAAAACGTATAACTAATTTACAAATTTATCGTAATTTATCATTAATTATTATTTTGTCTTATAAATTTTTTAACATTATATTGGAACAAATACATCATATTTTAATTGACGAGAATATCCCTTACTTATCGGAGGTTCTATCTTATTATGGGGTTATAGGCAGATTTTCAGGCAGAAATTTAACCAATGAAGAATTAATACAATCCCAATGTGATATACTATATGTCCGGTCAACAGCAAAGGTCAACAAAGAACTTTTAAAGAATACTAATGTTAAATTTGTAGGAACAGCAACTTCTGGAATAGAACACATTGACACTGAATACTTAAGAAAAGCTGGCATTTACTTTGCATCTGCTTCGGGTTCGAATGCTAATTCCGTTGCGGAATTGGTTATATATTCAATATTAAAATGGTCCAGAATAACCGGAAGAACTCTGAAAAATGAAACGATTGGAATAATTGGCTATGGAAATATCGGAAAAATTGTTGCTAAGGTATCATCATATATTGGTCTTCAAGCATTGGCTAATGACCCCTTTTTAAAAGATGCTAATTTTAATTTCCCTGATTTTGTTAAATATTCTGATTTAAAATCACTTTTATCAGGATCAGATATTATAACAAATCATATTCCTTTAACAACTAATACTAATTATCCGACACATCATTTAATCAGTGACAATGAAATTGATAAGATTAAGAACTCATCTTTGTTCATTCATACATCGAGAGGTGGAGTAGTAAATGAATTATCGCTAATAAATAGATTACGAAAAAAGTCTGTTTTTTTAGCAATTGATGTTTGGGAAAATGAACCATTAATAAACACTGAATTAGCAAAAATGTGCATGCTTGCAACACCACATATTGGAGGATATTCGAGAGATGGTAAGCTTAGAGGTGTAAAAATGATGATTGATGCATTTCAAAAGTTTACAGGAGTGAATGTTGAATCATCAATAATACAAAAAGAACTTGAAGTATATCATCCTGTTGAACAATCAAGTTATAGTAATTTAGATCATATTTACAATCTTTTAAAACAAAGCAGGCAATTTGATGATGACCACAAAAGTTTGCTTCAGACCTTAGAATTACCGGAAAAAGAAAGAGCCATGCAATTTGATTTATTAAGGAAGAATTATCCTATAAGAAGAGAAAGTTTATAAATTACACGACAATCCAAGCTTTATAAACTTTACAAACTTTATGAACTTAGAAAATTCCAAGTGATTCTGCTCCTGCATGCGACTTTTGAATCAGATGTTTTCTGCAATTCAATAATATCCTGATATTCATTTAAATTTTCTTTGATAACCGATAAAGTATCTCCATAAAGAGTTTCAGAGAGAAAATTGATTTCAAATTTTTTTATATTGTTGTACTGATGATGTTCCAGTGAAAATGCATCAAGAATTATCTGAATATACCTCGAACTCGTAACATGTTTGTTAATATCAATATCACTGTACAATGTTTCGATTGTTCTGATTGAATTTGTAACGTTAACCAATTCTGGAATTTTTTCTGGTTCATCAGTGCATTTTTCTTTATCGGATGTAATGAAGCTCAAATCAAGATGCTTTTTCAAAGGAAGAAATCTTCTTGATTTAATATCAATCATTGCCCAATTGGTACAAACAGAAGCAAAGAGATTTTTGTCATTATCGAATATATTAAATCTTCTGCTTGTGAATACATCCTGAATATCGTCAACCCAGGTTTCTATCCAAAGATATTGAGTATTTGGTTGAAAGGAAATAAATTCAAAAAGAATTCTGCTTAAAATCCAGGTTTTTCCATTTTTTATCAATTCCTCGATTCCGAAATTATTTTCTTCGGCATGTTTACCGGCTGATTCAAGAACACTGTTAATAAGATTTACAAAAGAGATTCTGTTACGAAAATCGAATTGCCCCGGTCTAAAATAATATTGATATAATCCTATTTTTCCCATTAATTTCTATAGATTTTAATCTCAATTAATCCTTTATGCAACGTACAGATCTCCCGGATTTTTTCCAAGCTGGATTTCTGAAGATATTAGTTTGTTTGTAGCTTTGATACCTTATCCATGCTTCGGTGGAGTCATCCTGAGTCGAAGACCACCAGTGGGCACCATACCCTATTTTGAACTCGAATACTCCAAACCATCCACGACTTGAACCTGGAAGAGATGAAAAACCACTTTCATTTGTAGCTCCTAAGTTAGGCTCATACCATAAACCATTACCAATTTCAATTGTACCAGTACTTTTTAGTTTGCCACCTGCAATATCACCACCTCCCAAATACGTTATAAGTTTTGACCATTCATAATCGCTCGCTACATGCCACCCTTCAGGAGCTAATCCTCTTGTATCGTTTACAGCATACCAATTATATAGTTTCCCATAAACAGTTCCCAATGTTGAATCATTATTATAATAACACCATGCACCCGTTGTTAAATTTATCCATTCAATTGAATCTCTTACTTCAGGTATTGGATCGCCATTACGATAATGGTCAACATCGAGATTTTTGCACATCCAAATTTGATTTCCTATTTGAATTTCTTCACAAGTATTCCAGACAAATATTATACTATCAATATCGGCAAGTTCTTGTTCGATTATTTGAGAAGCAAATGCAACTTTCATTTTCATATTTTCAAATCGGATAGAATAAATTTCACGAATGTCATATTTGATTGTAACTCCGCTATCTTTATTAAAAATTTGCATTTGATAAGAGAGGTTAGATGTTATAAATCTCAGATTATCAATATCTTCAATATTATAATGTTTTGTGCTTCCATCATATTGATAAAATTTTATTAGTGGCTGCTGTGCATGAAGCAAGCATGTTGGTATAGACAAAATTAAAAATAAAATCAACTTTTTCATATCTCAACTCAAAAATATTTAAATTATTCTGATAAGCAAAATTAAACAAAACTTCTAAATTTTATAAAAATACTTTATAAACTTTACAAACTTTATAAACTTTCTACTTCTCAATCTCAGTTTCTACTGTAACATTCACTGTACGGCAATAAAAGCGTTCTTCCGGTAATTCATTATTATAAATCAATTCATCTTCACCTATACCTTCAAAAGAAATATTTTTTGAATTATTAATTTTTGAGGCGACATTTGATGCTCTGCGATTTGCAAGATTTAAGTTATAATCATCATTTCCCATTCTATCTGTATATCCCTGAATAAATACTTTGGAATTTTCACGAATATTATTATTTATAAAATCCATGATTTTTAAATTTGAATTATTCAATTCTGCATTATCAAAATCAAATAATATCATACTGTATTTATCAATTTTTTTATCACCTTCGCGATTGATTTTTTTCTCAGCAATTGTTTTTTTATCAACAAGAATTGTATCGGGGATACTTTTGATTGTATTGCCATTAAAATCTAATATTTCAAGTTGATAAATAACAGCTTCGGAATTTTTCGGGATGGTTTGTTTTGCTTCAGAAAGTCTCCAAATCAAGCGTTCGGGTATTTTATATTCGCCTCTGAAAATAATCAATGAAATATCCGACTGCTTAACTTCGAGTTTCCATTTATCAATATTAAAACATGAGCCGGCATTGTTATAAAAACGAACCTGCGATGGCTGGACTTCATTCAAAGTATCATTGATAATTACCGGAGCGAGTATATCGGTATTGTCTGAGCTAATTTCAACCCTTCTGTTCTCTTCGATTCCGTCAGGGTCATTTATGTTTGACGGTTTTTCGGGGAGGTTCGCATAGCGAATTTTAATTCTATCAGTATTAATCTTCCAGTTTTTTACCAAATATTCCTTAACTTCTTCTGCTCTTCTTTTTGATAAATCGAGATTGTCTTTTTCCTTATTGATTCCGGAATTATATCCTGTCAATGTTATAATAGCATCTTTATTCAAAGACAATCTTTTACCAATTATATTCAGTATATTATAATATGTTTCAATAGTCGAAGTACTGCCAAGATTTTCAATTTTAAATTTATTTGTTTTACCTTCACTCAGCAAGGAGTATCTCGGTGAAATCTTAGAGGAATTCTCATCAAAGAAAATATAATTCAGTAAGGGTTTAATGCTTGTTGACAAAAACTCTTCGACTGAGAGTCCGATGTTTGGAAATTCGGTTTTCCCATCAGAAGTCATTGCATAGAGTTTTAGACAGTCATTATTTATTTTCTCATTGGCAATGCTTTCAGGTTTTGATATTTCTTTTGATTCATCCCGAAAAGGATAAAACAATGTATCAGTCCTATAAAGGACAGAAGTGATTTCCAGTTCATCTTCAATTAACATTGTATCATTAACAATATAAGACTTGCCCTCCCTGACGAATTCATGAGGAATATCCGAAATTTCCTTTTTAATTGTTTTAATGGAATCAATATACTTTTTAATTTCTTTAATTTTATACTTAATAGTAGGATTCTCTGAATACTTAAATGATATGCCGAGTCTTATCGAGTTAATATCCCAAGTTAATTTGCTGGCAATGTCAGAGTATCCTGTTTCCATCAGAATTTCTGGACAAATTAAATATTTACCATTATAATTTACCGGAATATCATATCCAAAACCCACAACCAATGCCGCTTGAATACCAAGTTTCGCTTCGACGTTTCTGTCCAATCCACCTATATAATTTGTTCCATCGTTAAAAGTAAAATTGGGATTTTTTACCAACGATTTGCTGTGTTCAAATTCCTGAGAAAATCTCAAACCTGCATTCAACCCACCAAACAAGGAAAATTCTTTAAAAAGACGATATCGAATTAATGGTTCAATCTTTATACTTGATAAATCAGAATTAATTTTGTGTTCGACATTATAAAAGAGCGGATTGCCATTGTCGAGAATATTTTCGGGAACGATGCCTGATATTTCAGCTTTGTGATAAGAATAAAATCCTCTTAAGAATATTGATGTTCTGTTTGTAAATCTGTATTCATAAAAAGCACCTAATGAAAAACCTGAGCCATCACCGGTTGCAGAACGCGGTATACTGTCATGAACAGACGGCAATTGCCTCATGTCAACAGCTTGCAAATTGAAATTATAAGAACCTGAAAATCCATATTTTGTTCCCAATAGAAAATCTTCATCAGTTGCTGATGTAATCTCATTGCCTAAGAAAAACACAATTAGAAAATATAAATACCTTTGTAACATAAATTATATAGATTTAATTTCAACCAACTTTTATTAACAAATTAAGACATTTAAAGAAAATTTCAAGTATTTCATTAAAAAAAATCGTTTCTATAAATTAATACAGAAACGATTTAATAATAATGTTTTCACAAAAATAACAATTAATCCTTGATCATTCTCTCACTATAAATAACAGGCTCTCCCTTTTCGTTGATGCCTTCAAATTTATAAATATATGTTGCTTTTGGATAATTAGCACAGAACCAATAGACAACATTATGCCCCAATCCCTTTGGACAATCATTGATTCTTGCTAACTCTTGTCCGTCCAAAGTAAATATCACAATTGACAATCGTTGTAATTCTCTTGGCAGATAGTAAGAAAAATTCGTATTATATTTTACCGGGTTAGGATAATTCTTCACATCAACAATCCAATTTGGTCCTTCAAAAGGTATCTGAAGTTGCCGAGAATTATTTGTCGAACAAAATTCAGAATTGGGAACATTATTTTGCACTGAAGCAAGAAACTCGATATACTCAAGTGAGTCTTTTATCTCGTAAACAGTACTTAATTGTGTTTTTTCGAATTTATCAATATAATTGAATAACTCAGTACCGATAAGCACAGTATCACCAAGATTTGATACAGCATAGATATTTACAGTAACATTCTCTGCAGGAGAAACACCGTTTTGTATTTTTGCAGTTATCCTGACAGAGGAGTTATATTTCAATTTAGATTGCGAAGCGGTGAGGTCATATAAATTTAAATCCACAGCCGGTAAATCCAATACTTCAGTATCCTTATAAGAATAAAGTGCAGGAGGACTGTTCGGAACAAGAGATTTTCCCCTGTAAGAAACATCAATCTTAGGAATTACTGCTCCGGTATCGAACATACATGAACATACGCCTTCTTTCTCGGAAAAATTCAGGAACAATTGTTTCTTTTCGCCGGGAACACAAGCACCCATATTTGCAATAATTTTATTTCCAACAATTTCGCAATTTTTGGGTAATTTATCAACAATCGGATTGAAGTAAGGACCAATGGCAATTTCAAGAGTTGTCTTATCAGCCATATCATTGCCATAGTTGGTAATTTGAACCATTGATTCGATATCCTTTGGCTCATCTTTTCTAAATGTCAAAACTTCACCTTTCTTTGGTTCAACCCCATTGATACGCGAAATCATTTTGAAATTATCGAGTTTTGGACCTACTGTCGAAAGCGAAATCGGTCCGATTGTCGAAGACTGCTTGCCAAATGGAATAGCATTATAATTCAAAGTTTCGGTTTTTGTTATAGGGAAGTTTTCAAAATTTCCATAACTATAAACCTCGCCTTGAGAGAGAATGAAAAATTCAGTCAAATCCTTGTTCGGGAAATCCTTGAACTGTGACAAATTTAAAGTTTCCATTCTTGACAAATCATCAAAGGAAGACGGAACAGGACTAGTCATCATTGCAAAGTCGGTAAAGTTCACATCCATTTTCGACCACTTGGCATTGCCTGTGGCTCTGTAATCTTCAGTAGCTTCAACTTTAATATTTTCGAGATTGCCTGTACCTATAATGAATTTTTGATATTGAGTAACATTTCCGTTAAAATCTCTTCGCGATACTGCAAATTTCAGAGGAGGAACATCAAAGTCAATTGCTTTTCTGTTAACTTTTTCCTTTTTATCATTAGCCATCGCTTTTTCATCATAATGCCTTCTTTCACCATCAATCTTAAAGTTAATATCATAAGTTCCTCTGTTTAGCTCAGAATCAACATTTAGGAGAAATACGAAATAAGCTCTTCTCGATGGCTGTAATAATGGCAGTGTGTTTCCCATCTTAACCAATACTTCACCTTCGGGCTGATTGAATCTCCAACCGGCTTTGAAGGCACCTATGTCATCACCACCCTGAACAATTTCACCTGTAGCAGGGTCTACCTTAGCCGGAACTAAAGGTCTCGGATATGCAACATAAGCCATTTCTATTTTAGTATCGCCAAGTTCAGGAGGCAATTGAGGAATAATTCTTGTATTAATCCAGTTATCATCCGTTCCATTCATAACTTCGATTTTTACTTCAAGAAAGCAACCACTGACCTGTTTCGGATAACCTGCCAAATCAGGATTGTTCTTGTCAGCATAAGGAACCAATGTTACATTTGTTTTCCAGTCATAATTCGGGTCAATAATAGTTGACATATTAAATGACGGAGAAATCAAACTGCAGGGGTCTTTACCACCGGCATAAGTAGTTATTGCGGCTTCACCATAACCATAAGAAACATGGTAAGGGTCAAAGTTAATATCGTATTCATGGGGTTCTCCCTCATCATTTATTTTGAATTTGATATAAGTCGTATCAAATCCGTATTTCACGAATGTGGGATTTGCCTGAGCAGTCAACCGGAAATCTACACCTTCTGCATAACCGCTTAGAACATGTGAGAAAATCACCCAAGGTGAACCACCGAAAATTTCCTCAACTACAAGCCATCCACCTTTACTTATATCTACAGGTCCTTCCCTACCCTGTCCTTCATAAATGCATTTGAACTTGAAATGTGTCTTACCCAAATTCTCAAAGAAGTCATCACCGTATTCATTGTCGGCTCCATGATACCATCCGGATGTAACCATTCCGTATATATCATCCTGGAATGGCTCTTCTGGGTAATTGGGCCAGTCCTCGCCATTGTCGAGCATGAAAGCATCATGCAAAAATCCTGTTTTGGATTGGAATCTGTCGCCTCGGTCGTCAATCCAATCATCAATTCCGTCAAAGTTATTATCGTCCAAAGCAGGTGGTATCAACAGTTGAGGAATGTAAATATGATATTGATATGGGTCTTCCCAAATTTCAACTTCATTTTTTGTATTTGGATTATCCAGCCATTTTTTAAATTTTCCTCCGTCAACTTCGACAATTGCATCAATATCATAAGAACCGTCTGCTCTTGTCGGAAGTGTAATTTTATATCCGCCCAAGCCCTTTGGAATGTCATAAACCATATAACCGAAGACTCCATCGCCAAGTTTTTCATCACCTTCGAGTTTTTCTGAAGGGTCGTTATAATCTACATCATGCCCTGCATTGCGAATCCAATAGTACGAATATTCTGTTGATGCATCCACATCGAATGTTAAATTTACTTTTCCAGTTTTTGGCAAGAATTTTAAAGTATCACCGGTCAAACTCGTTATGGTGAAATTATTACTCAGGTATTCAAACTGTAATGGATTCGGCAATGGTGCATAATAAGTATAAGTTGAGCGAATCGGATATGTCCTGTTTTCTCCAAAAATTGTTTTATATTCCAAATTTGAATACTCGGACTTTGTCGGTTTGTAATGAGTCATATCAATTTCTTCGCCACCGAGTGACAGAACTGCAATAAACTCATTATGCGGCTGCGGCACAGTACCTGCGCAAAAATCTGTCGGTTTTAATTTATAACCCGTTTTCAAAGTATCAATGAAAGTATATCCTTCATAGTTATCAATTTTTTGATAAATCAGTTGCTTCCAAACTACATTGCCGTCTTTATCTCTTTCCATCCAATGCGACCAGGTTGTATCATTCAAATCAGCATCATCGAGATTTGGAGTATAGGGATAATACATTCCGGCAACATCATATTCGAGTTTTCCAGCGGTTTTGCCAACTCCCGCAGAAAGTTCTACAAGTGGTGGTGGGTCAACCCAAATCTCGTACGAACAATATGGGTCAAAGTAATCATATCCTGCAACCCTTCCGATATTCCATACGACTTTCCAGACTCTCATTTTATCTCCGGGTTCTTCGATATCAATGACACCGTCACCATCGGTATCTTCTGCCCTTAAACCATCGTGGTCCAAATCCTCGTATTGTTTTGTATTGCCGGTTCTGAGGTGTTCCCATGGATTGAGCCAGTAAACACTTTCTTCGGTTAAGGTATAGCCCTTTGGATATATCGTTGCTGTGTCGAGCCAGACATCAGGATGACCGTCACTATCCATGTCATAATCGGGATTATTCTGGTCATTGCTTCCACGCAATACATCAATAAACTTGCCACCTGGTGTCTTCAGAATAGGAATATTAATTGCATTATCAGTTTGATAAAATGGAACATCTTTTGGTATATACTGAACATATTTTGTTTCTTCAGCAGATGTTCTTTCCTTGTTTTCCATTATCATGAATACTTTAAACGGTTGATAATAAAGTCCAAGAAAGTTTTTCCAATTAAGATCTGTATCGGCTACGAGAAAAGCACTGAACATAACTTCAGCATAATCTCTGTATTTCCAAAACAAATGCTTTGTTCCAGCTTCATCATAGTTTACTGTTCCGAAAGAAGCATAAATGCAATTCTTGTTTCTGATATTTTGTAAAAAGTTGTTTACCTGCTCATGAATCTTATCATCCGGGTCAGGAGTTCTCAGTCTATATACAATTGTCTTTTCCGAATGTGGAGCTACCAGTAAGTTTGAAATTGTAATTCTTGAACCTGAAATGCTTGAATTTATATCAGTATTTACAACATCAACAATCGAGAAAAATGGTCTTACATCCTCATATAAAGTTAGATTGTTTATAGGCAAATCTGACAAGTTCCTCACCACAATTCTGACTTCAAATGTGTCTATCCTATCATAAGAAACAGCATTTTTACCTGCAGTTAAATTATTGGGAAGTTCATTCCATACGCTTCTGTTAACATCTATCGTTTTTGCGAATGTATAAAGCAAAGTGTTCAATGTCCACTGCAATTGCCTGCTTCCATTGCCTGCATCTTTTATTCCGCCAATCGTTGGCAAGCCAAGATTACAGACAATCCTGCCTCCACTTGCATCAGTTCCTTTTAACTCAAAAGCTACAGGAAATTTCCTCAGTTGTGTTTCTGCAAATATTTCACCACTCGTTAATGAAACCTTTGGTATAATATTAGTATATAAATAATTCCCTGTCGCCTCCTTGGTAAAATTGACAGGATGGTTAACGTTTTTAAAATTAATATTTATCAGATTTGTCTGATTGTCAGCTTGTTCATAATCACCAAAATCAACGGCTCCATGAGGCAAATAGCCAAGCTTTTCTATAAAATAGGCAGAATTATTTTCTGCATAAATCATTCCACCTTTTGAAAGATAATTGTTTAGTCGTATCTTTAACTTTGGGCATATATCAAATACTTGGTCAATATAATATTCATTATTTTGTCCCTGTATTGTAAATGAAGGTATTATCAACAACTGAGTTGAGCCGTCAAGCTCGTTATTCTCCAAATAATCCTCATCAACAAAATAATAGATATTGTCGAACAGGTATGTATCAAACATATTCTTGAAGTATATGGCACCCCATGACACTGTATTATTGTTATGCTTGATTTTACTTCTGAATATTGCTATCTTTTTATTGCTTGGCTTGTATTGCACTGAGTAATGATTAGAAGAAGTCCAGTCAAAGTTGTTAAGCTGAACACTCGATACTGAGCCATAAGAACTTGGGACAGGTCCCGGTAAAATGAAACCACCTTTGTTTGCTCCGTCATTTGCCCAATAGATTGAATACTCTCCAACAGTTGAAAAAAGATTGCTGTTATTATCTATCAACAGAGAAGGATAGTCGGCAAAAGCCCCATATAAAACCATTTTGTAAGTTTTTAAAAAATCCTGCTGGCTCGAATCCGTTGGTACGAAAACTTCTGAAGCACTTAGCCGGTAGGATAACATACTAATGAAGAAAAGAAGGCACAGCAATATTTTTAATGTTGTGTAGTAGCGTAAATTATTTTTCATGACGCCCCCATATTTATTTATAATTAAACTTTTTGACGAAAACAGAACACATAACACTATTGTACCAAACCAAACCCACGTTTCCACAGATGAACCTAAGCGAAAATAATATATTAATTTCAAAAAAGCAAGTAAAAAATGAAATTATTTTAATTTTTTTAAAATTGATTGAAATTACTACAAATTAAGTATAAATTTTCATAATCGGTTAATCTTTCGTTCATCTTTGGTAAATTGACGAAACTATCATTAAATTGCATTTTTTATAAAATACTTTTTGAAATTAATATGCTGACAAAATACGGTACTAACAATATAATAATTATGATTGGAGCAGGTATAATCCTGATTGTAATAGGATTATTCATTAATAAACTATGGCTGAGTTTAATTTTTGAGATTTTAGGTATTTTACTCATCCTCTTTACTTTATGGTTCTTTCGTGATCCTGACAGGAAAATTCCTGATTATGCTATAAAAGATAAATCCATAGTTTTATCACCAGCAGACGGGAAAGTTGTCGAAATTGTCGAAGAATTTGAATCAGTTTACTTGAAAGAGAAATGCATTAGAATCAGTATATTTCTATCTCCTTTGGATGTCCATGTCAACCGCTCTCCGATAAGCGGAAAAATAGAATATTTCAAATACAATCCCGGCGATTATCTTGTTGCATACCATCCAAAATCATCATTGGCAAACGAGCAAACACATATTGGAATAGCGAATGAATATGGTAAAGTCTTTTTCAAACAGATTGTAGGTATTCTTGCTCGGCGACTTGTCTGGGATATCAAGGAAGGAGATTCCCTGACAGTTGGACAAAGATTTGGCATGATGAAGTTCGGCTCGAGAATGGATGTTTCTGTCAGAACAAATTCTGAAATAAAAGTCAAAGTCGGGGAAAAAGTAGTTGCTGGAATAACTCAGCTTGCTCAAATATCAAAATAGCTTTTAATGACTTACTGAGAAAAACCTCATTTAATCAAAACCATCTTCCCTGTCTCCACATTCCCGTTTGCCTGAAGGACAAAATAATATGTGCCGCTTGGAAGCGAAGAGCAGTCGAACGTGAATTCGTGTCTGCCATCGTTCAGGTATTCATCTGCTGAAACAGCAACAACATAACCAAGCGAATTGTAAACCGAAATTTTTGTGTAAGAAGGATTCTCAAGATTGAAAGATATTTTCGTCTTTTCGGAGAAGGGATTTTGGGTAATTATTGATTTACTTTTAACGATTTCTTCAACTTTTGTTGTTGATTTCAGACTTTTATAAATGCCTTGATCATTTGTTCCGGCATAAATATATCCATCCAAATCACAAATTAAAGCCGTTATTTCACAACTGTCAAGTCCATCGTACATTTCCTGCCATTCTGTACCATTGTCACTTGTCCAAAAGACACCTTTTCCTCTGATTGTTGATGAAACAAAAACATCATCATTCCTGTTTATAGCAACAGCAGATAAGGGTAGAACTTCATCAAATATTTTAATATTGTTTTTATAAAGACCGCTTTTCTCTTGTGTGCCTGATACAATAAAGTATAAATCATTTTTTGTATTCAAAACGAATTTATCAACTTCGAGACCATCAAAAAATGAGACAGGTTGCCATGACTCTGCCTCATCAACCGAATAATAAAGTCCGTTGCTTAGAGCAACAAACAATGTATCATTTTTGTTTATTATATCTAATGCTTTTATGCTATCGTTTTCAACTGGTAATCCTGTATTTAAACTTCTCCAGCCGATTTCTAAACTATAATCCATAGTTAGAACACCTCCAGTATTTACTGAACCTATAGCTGAAACAAAATTATTTATATCGTCTTTAAAGATATATATTGACGTTGGATTAATTTTATCGATTTTTCCATAACTTTGAATACCTGAACCTATTATATCCCAAATAGAATTATTAAAACAGATGTATGTTATAGGTTTTTTAATTTCTCTATGTATATATGACATTATATTATTTACATAATTATTAACATAATACCAATAATTCCAATTATTGCCATTATTATACGATGTATAAATTCCAGTTGAAGTCCCAGCTAAAATGACATTTAAACTATCATTTGCTAAAGCTGAAATATAAAGATTATTTTCAAATGGTATTTTATGAAATTGAGAATAACAATTACTAAAAAAGATAGAATAAATAATTATTAATTTAATAAATTTTTTTATCATATTTCTTAAATAATTTTCTGAATAGAAAAAAATAAATCAACAATCTTGACAAAAACAGTTTATATTTTTAGTATTGAAATCTTCAGTACCAAAATCATAATTTAATTGAAAATTAAAATTTAAAAAAGCTTTTTTTTCATCATCAGGCTTAGATTCCCAGTCTTGCAAATTGAAGTTATCAAAATATTTTGTAACAACTCTTTTTCTATTAGTGTGGACCTCGTTTCCATTATTTTTTACATCACAGCACCATCCACAATCAAATTCTATTTGTATTTTTATATTACAATTTTCATTTTTTGGAATAAGAATAGCAAGTAATCTTCTTTCATAATTGAATGGTTCAATAGGTGGAAGTTTCAATATAAAGTCATCCCCTGAATTTATTAAATCACCTGAGGTTGAATACACCCAATAATAAATTTTAAAAGTATTTCCTGATTCAGTTAATTGTGCCCAACATCTACGACCACTTTTACTTTTTATTTCAATCTCAAATGGTAAAGGAAGTTCAACAGGTACATTTTCTTCACAATCCTTGCACAAATTCTTTAAATTACCATCTGGACACCAGCATTTTTCAGGGTTTTCATCAGGATAACAACAGTATGTCGCAAAAGAACCGCCACATAGACAACTTTGCGAATTTTCTCCATTAAAATTTGTGTACTTTTTAATCAACTCATCATTTCTTAAAAATCTTTCTTTTGCTAAATCGATTCCATATAAGAACTGTTTTTTCTTAAACCTCAACAGTTCTTTGTTTCTTATTCCTCCATCTATTTCTCTGCTTAAATCTATTGAATCAATTGCGTCATCAATTATTTTCTCTGCACATTTTGAAAAGTTAGAATATTGAGTTTCCAAAATTCCTTTCCAAACTTCTAATAAATTATATTTCTGAATCACATTTTCACAAAATATGGTTTTAATAAATTTTTCACAACAAACGCTCAAATCAATTTTCAGAAAATGTTCAAAAGTTTCCTTTTTGATGTAAGGCATATACATTAAATTTAGTTTACAATTATTTGATAATTCGGTTCCGAAAAATAATTCTTTAATTACAGTATTATCAAATAAAAATTTATCTTCGGATATGCCGCAAGGTTCAGTTTGTAATTTACCAGAAATAGTATTTTTATGCGAAATTCCATACAACTCATCTATCGCATTTACTGGCTTGTACTCAGGCAATTTCCTCCCATACATCATATCAATTACATTCTCCGGAGTGTAATCAGGCATTTTCCTTCCATACAACCTGTCAATTGCATTTTCGAGATGACGATTGTCAGTGTTATTGTGGTTAGGATAGCAAAGCTCCTCTACTGTTTTGAAGTTTCCCTGTAATGGTTCATTCTTCGGTAAATAATGGGAAGCATTTGTAACCATATTGAAAGTTTCCTGAGCTATCTTCTTTCGGCAGGTCGTACAGCCCGGCTCATCTTTTTTATTCAATAACTCCTGGTCTGCTTTCAACCTTGCCTTATATTCTTCATAAAGTGACATTGATTTTCCTTAAACAATATCTGCATTAAGTATTGTACATCTCAACTCAATTAAAATCCCCGGTGCTCTTGGGCATTCCAAAACATCCTCCTTAAAATTAATTAATAAACTTTGTCAATAATAATTAATGCTACATACGAAAAATATATGACATTACCAAATTTATTTTTCTTTTTAAAGAAAAGTCGGGAAAAGAGATATTTATTATTTAAAAATCCATACCAGATACCATTTATTAAATTTTCCACACTTTGTTAAACAAAAAAAAGAAATTTCTTAATTATTCAAATTATATTTATTAATTTGTTGAATCATACTTAAGAAAAGTTTTGAAAAGTAAATAAATGATAATTTTATAGAAGGTATTAATCTATGAGTATATTGGTAAATAAAAAGACCCGGCTTTTAGTGCAAGGACTTACAGGTTCGGAAGGAACATTCCACACCTCGCAAATGATTGAATACGGTACAAAGGTAGTCGGCGGAGTTACTCCCGGCAAGGGAGGGACTGAATATTCTGGTAAAGGTGAGATAAAGTTTAAAAAGTCCGTTCCCGTTTTTAACACAGTAAAGGAAGCAGTTGAAAAAACCAAAGCGAATGCTACTGTGATATTTGTGCCACCGCCATTTGCGGCAGATGCAATTTTGGAGGCAATTGATGCAGGTTTGGAATTAATTGTTTGCATAACTGAAGGATTACCAACAAGAGACATGGTAAAGGTAAATGCTGCCTTAAAACAATCAAACAGCCGGCTGGTCGGTCCAAATTGCCCAGGCGTAATCACTCCTGGTGAAGCAAAAATCGGTATCATGCCCGGATTTATTCACAAACCCGGCAAAGTAGGTCTTGTGTCTCGCAGCGGGACACTAACTTATGAAGCTGTTAAACAACTATCGGATTTGGATTTGGGGCAATCAACATGCCTTGGGATTGGAGGAGACCCGATTATCGGTACTCAATTTATTGATGCAATTAAGTTGTTTAACGAAGACCCTGATACAGAAGCAATTTTGATGATTGGGGAAATTGGAGGCAACGCTGAAGAAACTGCCGCTGAATACATTAAAAAATATGTCAAAAAGCCGGTCGCCGGTTTCATTGCAGGGAGAACAGCACCTCCCGGCAGAAGAATGGGACATGCTGGCGCAATAATCGCCGGTGGTAAAGGTACGGCTGAAGAAAAGTTCAAAGCATTGAAAGAAGCAGGTATCTTTGTTGCAGAATCTCCTGCATTTATGGGTAGTACTATGCTCGAAGCAATTAGAAGCTCAAAAAGTAAAGCAAAACCTGAGCCAAAGAAAACAGCAACGAAAAAAACAACAACAAAGAAAAACAGTTAAGTAAATTAGCAATTGAAAATTTGATATTTATCATTTTAAATTGATTTTTAAATTTCAAATTTTAAATTTTAAATTAACAAAATGGTTGTTAACACAAAAGTTGGCAGCCATTTTTAGTTAAATTTAAATTATTTTTGTATTTTTTTTGAGACGATTTATTAAATAATGTGTCATTGTATATTTAGAAAGGAACAAAATGATAGAAAGAACATTAGCAATAGTTAAACCGGATGCGGTTAAGAAAAATGTGATTGGCGAAATTACAGCTATGATAACCAAAGCAGGGTTTGCTATATTAGGATTGAGGATGACTAAGCTTTCAAAAGCACAGGCATCGGCTTTTTATGAAGTTCATAAAGAAAGACCTTTTTACGGAGAACTGGTTGATTATATGTGCTCAGGGAAAATAGTGGCAATTGCATTGGAAAAAGAAAATGCAATAGAAGATTACAGAAAACTGATTGGCTCAACTGACCCGAAGGAAGCGGATGAAGGAACCGTCCGAAAGTTATACGGCGAATCTAAATCCTATAATGCTGTGCATGGCTCTGATTCTGCCGAAAATGGAATTCGTGAGGTGTCATTTTTCTTTACTGAAGCAGAATTGGTAAATGTATAAATTAGTTATTGAATTTTAAAATTCTTTGTTTGAAATTGGGAAAATCATTAAAAAAGAAATATAAAACATTGTCATCCCGGCTGATATTTTCCAATCCTTATTGGGATTACAGAAAGGATGAGTACATATCGCCAAATCTTGAAACAACAGATTTTCACTTTGTTGATTCAAAAGGTGCATGCATGATAATACCTGTATTAGATAATAATACTTTCGTCTTGGTTCGTCAATACAGGTATCTGAACAAGCGATTCAGCGTAGAGTTTCCTGGTGGTGGATTAAAAAGAAGTTTAAGTTTAATCGAGAATGCTTTAAAGGAACTTGAAGAAGAATCCGGTTTTACTTCTAATAGCATGAAAGTCATTGGTGAGTTTAATCCTTATAACGGAGTTACTAATGAAATTTGCAGCGTTTTTATTGCAAGAGAATTAATAAAAATTAAAAGTAATCCGGATAAAACTGAAGAATTTGAAATTATTTGTTTGGAAGAAAAGGAAATTTTTGATAGAATAAAGAGTAATGAAATCTGGGATGGAATGACACTTGCAGCATGGTCCCTGTTTCAGGTTACAACTAAAGAAAGGATATGATAATATGAAAAAATTAGGTTTGATATTAATGCTGACGGTGTTTGTCTTCTCAGATTTATTATCGCAGGACGATGCATTGAAAGGGAAAAAACCTGATGAAGAGCCAATGTATGGATTAAGGATGGTTAATAAAACAGGAACATTTTTTACGCATAAAGTTATAGAAACCACAAATGTTCATAGAATATATCCCGATGAAATCACAAAAGATTATAGCAGAGAAATAACTTATTACTTAACTACGAAAATACCCGATAGTCCCGAAGATGGATTTCATACATTATTAGTAACTGTTGATTCGATGAATTATAAATTCGTTGAAGGTGAATCAGTTTTTGAATTCAGCACAATAGACATGAGAGGCAAAGCAGTAAGATTCAAAGACCTCGAATGCAAAACTCCTTCCATTGGCAGAGAATTTGAGTTGGTATATTCTCCCTATGGTGAGGTTGCTGCCATTAAGGGACAGGAAATACAAGAGACTATTGATTACGTCAAGGAAAAGGGTGAAGGATATCTTAAGGAAATTGATATGTATATTTGGTTAAACGGACTTTCGAAAGAGCATCTCGAATACCTTGCGGATATGAAAAAGGTTATTTTTCCTGAAAATAAAATAACAAAAGACAGTATTTGGCGTTCACCTGTTTCGGTTGAACTCAACGGATATAATTTTACGGATACTATGGCTTTGAAAATTGAAGATTATAACGCAGGTGTTTATAATCTCACAGGAGAATCAAAAAATATAACACCATACAACAAGGACAGCTTTACTTACAATATTCAAAATCTGGTTACCGTTACCGGTGCTACCGGAGTTGGCAAGTTAAAAATGCGGCTTAAAGCAACAGGGCGAGTTGAATTAACTGAAACAGATTATGATATAAATACAAAGATACAAGTTGGAGAACAGTTTATTATAGAGCAAATAAAATCCAATGTCAAGTGGGAATTGATTAATATTTTTAAGCTATAAATGAATTTCTAATTTTTATCCTTAACAAAGAATATATAAAAAAAGATTGATTCAGGTATTAATAAAAGTACTAATGATAATGTATCCTGTGAAAACCAGATTGAAGCCCATTTGTTGGGCATCAGTAACCAGGCTATTGGATTTGTCAAAGCCCAGCCAATTGTAAAAATCAAACCGATTATAAGCAAAGCAAGAATACCGGATTTCAAGCCACCAGTCTGCCAGTTTTTAGTAAATGCATAAAGTGCTCCGACGATATGCAAATGAAAAATTAAAATTTCAATCATTTTTTGTATATTTGTTTATTAATTTCTACTTTTATTAATTACAAATATCGAAAAAAATATGGAAAAAGTTAAAGAAATTCGTGTGGTTTTCGTTACTATTGATACTCTGCAAAGTGCTAGGCAGATTGCTAAGATTATAGTTTCTGAGGGGTTAGCAGGTTGTGTTTCAATTGTTCAAAACTTAACATCTTTTTTTAGTTGGCAAAATACTCTTACAGAAAGAAACGAATATCTGCTAATTATTAAGACAGCAGAATCCAAACTTGATACTTTGGAGGAAAGAATTTTACAGGTATCAAACGATGATGTACCTGAGATTTTGGCAATGCCAGCTGACTATGTGCATAAGGGATATTATGATTGGCTTTTAACAACAATTCAATGAATTTATGAGTAATAAGGAAAATTCAAAAGAGCCGGAGAATAGCCATAGAAGCATTAAAGAACTTAGCGAAGATGACCGACCACGTGAACGTTTGAAGAAGTTCGGTGTTTCAAATTTAAGTGACTCAGAATTGCTTGCTGTTCTGATAAGGAGCGGCACAAAGGGTTATTCTGCAATTGAAGTCGCAAGAGATATGATTTCGAAGCATTCAACATTATCGAATATTGCATCCTCAGATTTTAGTGAGTTTAAAAGATTCAAGGGATTAGGTGAAACAAAGGCAATAACATTAGCTGCCGCTTTTGAAATCGGCAAACGATTACAATCTGAACCTTTTGAATTGAAAGAAAAAGTACAAAAGCCACAAGATATAGCCAATTACTATATTCCAATTCTACGAAATGAAAAAGCAGAGGTGTTCAGGACATTGCTTTTAAATTCTGCTAATAAAATTTTCAGGAATATTGAAATAAGTCGTGGGATTTTAAATGCGAGTCTGGTACATCCAAGGGAAGTTTTTAAGATTGCGATTTCCGAGTCCGCAGCATCCATTATTTTGCTTCACAATCATCCTTCCGGCAACCCAGAACCTTCAAAGGAAGACATTCATATAACAAGACAATTAGTTGACTCAGGAAAGGTAATAGGTATCAGTATTTACGACCATATAATAATTGCAGGAAACAAATATTGCAGTTTTGCAGAAATGGGACTTCTGTAACTTTGGCAATAAAATTCATCAATTCATTCAATTGATATATGCACACCCGGAGGGACTCGAACCCCCAACCCTCTGATCCGAAGTCAGATGCTCTATCCAATTGAGCTACGGATGCATTTTGTTGTTTTTTTTTATTGACTCACCATTTAATAAAATATTTTTTTGATTTATTATTAATTTTACTTAAGTTAAATTTTTATAATTGTATTAAATACAATTTTTTATAAAAAAATGAAGTTTTTTCAAGATGTATTGAATTAAATGAAAAATATAAATATAAATATAAATTTCGTTCAACATAATAAAAGGATATTTTATGAAAAAGCTCATTTACGGGATAATTTTTCTTTTATTCCAATTTTCTCTTATTTCACAAGTTCCTAAGGAAATAAGCTATCAGGGAAGAATTCTTGACCAAAACGGTCTCCCTGTCACAGATGGTAACTACAATATGGTTTTCAGTTTATGGAAACATGAAACAAGTTCGGATATAGCAAATTTAATATTCAGCGAAACAAGACAAGTTACATTAACGAATGGATTTTTTAATGTTAATCTTGGCTCTATTTCCGATATGTCAAACGTTGCTTTTAATATGACTTTATGGATGGAGGTTAAATTTGGGGATAATCCCCCTTATCCCCGAACAAAGCTAACGACAGTTCCATATTCATTTTATACATTTACAGCTCAAACTGCACTCAAAGCTGATATAGCTACAACTGTCGAGGATGGAGCAATTACGCAATCGAAATTAGCTGATGGGGTAATGGCTCTTCCCATGGGTCCTGCTGGTGGTTCATTGTCCGGAGAATACCCTAATCCAGTGATTGACCCTCAGGCAATTGTCGATGCAATTGAACCTGGCTCCATAACGCAAGAGAAATTAGCTTCGAACATTACTGCCATCCCCATTGGTGAAGCTCGAGGTGATTTGGTTGGATATTTTCCAGAGCCGACAATACGTCCGGGTTCTATCAGAACGGAATACTTTGGTGCACAAGTAGTCAATGAGGGAGTTTTAGCGGCTGATGCAGTTACTACTTTAAAAATCAAGGATGATGCTGTGACATTGAACAAAATGTTTAACGGCAATAAAAACGGACAAATAATTTGGTGGGATACAGTCGAAAACAACTGGATGTATTCCGGTGGTCCTGTACCATTGGCTCCATCGGATGATTATGTCTTAAAATGGAATGATAACGGTTGGGTAGAATGGGATAAAGATGCACTTTATCTTCCTTATTCATATATTGATACAACAGTAAGCAATCAAACCTTGTTTTCTATAACCAAAACAGATGAATTTGGCGATATAATGGCAGCTATTGTATCACCATCTGGAACATTTACAACCGATGCACGTGCATTATATGCTGAAGCAACTTATGGAAATGCAATCTACTCTGTAAATAACAGCCCTGATAATGCTACTATATATGCAAGAAATGATGACCCTTTAGGATATGCACTTTATACACAAGGGACAGGTTATATAACCGGAGAGTTATGGGTTGAAGGTAGTACAGCATTCATCGGTAATTTCGATGTGGACGGTCTTTCGACATTGAGCGATGCTATTATCGGAGGAAATCTTGAGGTAACTGGTAATACTAGGCTTCACGGCATGCTTGAAGTAGATGGTCCTTCTTATCTCTATAATGATGTTGAAGTTGACGGATTAGGTTCGTTCTATAGTGGTGTTGATATTTATGATTACCTTTGGGTAGGGAATGAACTCAATGTTGATAATGATGCTTACTTTAATGGTAACCTTTATACTTATGGTGATGCATATTTTTACAACAACCTAAACGTTTATGGGACACAGGTGATTAATGGTCCATTGCAAATAACCAACACAACAAACTCCACAAGTACTAGTACAGGTGCTTTGATTGTTGCAGGTGGTGCTGGTATAGGACAAAATCTTTACGTTGGAGGTTTGGTTAGATTCACCAACGCTACAGCATCATCAAGTACTGGTACTGGAGCATTAGTGGTTACAGGAGGTACAGGTATAGGTGGAAATCTATATATAGGTGGAACAACGAATTCAGCAGGTATTACTAATATCACAAATTCAACTAACTCAACTGCTACCAATAATGGTGCTTTAGTTGTGACCGGAGGTACAGGTATCGGGCAAAACTTATATGTTGGTGGTTTGAACAGATTTACAAACTCAACTGCTTCGACCAGCACTTCGACAGGTGCCTTGACTGTTACAGGTGGTGTCGGTATCGGTGGAGCTTTATATCTTGGTGGTTTACTATCTACTTCTAATGTTGCAATAACAGGTGGTACAATTAATAATACTTCAATCGGTGCAACAACACGTTCAACAGGTGCTTTCACAACATTGACCGCAAATAATCAAACAACTTTGACTCCTAATATCTCTTCAACAAGCACAGGTTCAGGTTCTTTAGTTGTAACCGGTGGTACAGGTATATCTGAGAATTTATATGTTGGAGGTTTGGGAAGATTTACTAATGCTACGACAGCAACAAGTACTTCATCAGGAGCTTTAGTTGTAACCGGTGGAACAGGAATAGGTGGCAATCTTTATGTTGGTGGTACTTTCAATGTAACAGGTAATTCAACTTTGCCGACAGTCACTATTTCAGGCGGTACAATCAACAATACATCCATTGGAGCAACGACACGTTCCAGCGGTGCTTTCACAACTTTGACAGCAAATAATCAAACAACTTTGACTCCTAATATTTCTTCAACAAGTACAGGTACAGGTTCATTAGTCATAACAGGTGGCACCGGTATTTCTGAAAACCTGTATATTGGTGGTTTGGGAAGAATAGTAAACGGGACAACATCTACAAGTACTGCAACCGGTGCTTTGGTTGTATCCGGTGGTGTTGGTATCGCTGAGAATTTAAATGTTGGTGGTACAACTACTTTATCAGGTTTAGTTACAATGGGGAATGTGGCTATAACAGGTGGTACGATAAATAATACCTCAATAGGAGCAACGACACGTTCCAGCGGTGCATTTACAACTTTAACGGCTAATGGTGCTACGACCTTAACTGCTAATACCGGTTCAACAAGTACTGGTACTGGAACATTGGTTATAACCGGTGGTACTGGTATTAGTCAAAACTTGTATGTCGGAGGTTTACTAAACATAGCAGGTACTTCAACATTGTCGGGTGCTACTCAGGTAAACAACTCTTTTGGTGTTACAGGTGTAACAACTATTACAAATGGCACTGTATCAGGAAGCACTGGAACAGGTGCTTTAGTTGTTTCTGGCGGTACGGGTATCGGTGGAAATATTTATGTAGGTGGTTTGGCAAGCATAGCATGAACTGCAACAATTCAGGGAGCAACTCAGGTTACTAATACTTTGAATGTTACCGGAGCAACAACTTTAACAGCAGCTATTCCATCAACAAATACAACAACCGGTTCACTCGTTGTTACCGGTGGTGTGGGTATGAGTGGTGCATTGAACGTTGGTGGTACAATGAATGTAAACGGTTTGGTAACACTTGGGAATGTTGCTATCAACGGAGGTGCAATCAACAACACATCTATAGGTGCTACAACTCGCTCCAGCGGTGCATTTACCACATTGACTGCAAATGGAGCTACAACTTTAACAGCAGCGACAAATTCTACAAGTACAACAACCGGTACATTAGTAGTAACAGGTGGAGCCGGTATCAGTCAAAATGTTTATATCGGTGGCAGTCTATATCCGACAGGTGATTTAGCAATTAATACAAATAAATTCACTATTGCTGCAGCGTCAGGTAATATAAATTCTGCAGGTACTTTAACATTAACTGGTGCCGCAAATCTGAGCAGTACTTTAGGTGTTACAGGAGCAACAACTCTCAGTACACTTGGTACAACAGGATTGGCAACATTAAATCAATTAACCGTTACAAACGCTGCACAGTTAAATTCTACTTTAGCTGTAACAGGTAATACAGCTTTAAATGGTGCTTTGGACGTTGTTGGTGCTACCGGTGTTGATGGCAACTTCGATGTAGCGGCAAAATTCACAGTAGCTGCTGCAACAGGTAATGTTGCTACAATAGGTACAACAAGCATAAGCAACTCCACGGTATCAACAAATACTGCATCAGGTGCTTTGGTTGTAACCGGTGGTGTGGGTATCGGAGGCAGTCTTTATGTAGGAGGCACACTCAATGGCAATGGTTCTGGTTTAACAGGAGTTACAGCCGGTTCAGTAGCTTTCAATAATGTATCAGCTGGAAGTAATCTCAATGCATTAACTGTCGGCAATGGCGGTACATTTGGTCCAACCGGCACTGGTGTTGTTACAGCTAATGCTATCGTTGATGGCACTATTGTTGACGCAGATATCAATGCATCCGCCGCAATTTCTGATTCCAAGATTGTTGATGCTTTGACAATCTCAACTGGAACTATTAATGGTACTCCTATTGGTGCCACAACTCCTTCAACTGCAGTTTTCACAAATTTGACAGCAACAGGAACAGTGGCTTTACCTGCTAGTTCGATAACAAACACAATGCTTGCTGGAACTATTGATGCTACTAAGATTAACACCGGTGCTGTTGACAACAGTGAATTCAACTATCTTGATGGTGTAACAAGTGCTATCCAGACACAGCTTGATTATAAGTTAGGTACGACATTAACTACAAATTATGTCTATGTAGGTAGTAGCGGAGATGTTGCAACACCTACAGAATTAACTGGTGATGTTACTATCATAAGTGCAGGAACTACTGTTATAGGAAACGACAGAGTAACCTCAGGTATGATTTTAGACGGTACTATTGTTGCCGCTGATATGGATTTGACGACTGGAGGTAATTATGACTTTGCAACTGGAACTTTGAAAGTTAACGGGAGTGATGTTTTGACGTCTGTAACAACATTGGCGTTTTCAGGTTTGACATCGAGCACCAACTCAACTGCCAGCATGGTCGTAGGTAATGGGGCTAATTTGGCTCCTGATGGTGGTGGAGGTAATATTGTAGCTAATAAATTTATTATGGATGGTGTTTCATCTACTAATGCTGTTGATTTGGCAACTACTGAAGTCGACGGTGTCTTAGCTGATGCAAATGTTGCAAATACCCTGACGATTGACGGTGGTACTATTGATAATACACCTATCGGTGCTACAACCCCAAACACTGGTGCTTTCACAACTTTGAGTGCTTCCAGTACTGCTACATTTAATGGTCAGGTTACGATCAACAATAATGTCGATATATCTATTTCAACAGTAACAGACCCGAGTTTAGCTGTTGCTAATACTGGTTCGGCTCCAGCAATTGCAATAGACAATGGTTCAGGTACTGGTCTTGCCTTATCAGTTTCTGATGGAGGTGGTGCTGTGAAGTTGTCTTATGGTACCTTGTCATCTCCGGGAACAATACTAGATGATATTAGTGTTGTTTATATTACAACAACAAATCCGAATGAAGCAGTAACGATGCCAAGTGGTACAAACGGTCAGATACTTTATGTAATAATTGCCGGTGCTGGTTCAGTTGATATTAATGGTGAAACAGGTATTAATAACGTATCACGAACTTATGTTTACATCGGTGGTAGTACCTGGGTTAAAGTTTCGGGAACTTAATATTAAGAATTTGGTTTCGAACATTTTAAAAAAACCTGCGACCAAAAATCGCAGGTTTTTTTTATGATTTTTGATAATTTTCTATATACTGATTATCTCACCAATAACGACAGGATTTTCTGCTTTGCATAGCTCCAGAACTTTGCCGGCTTTGTCTTTGTCAACAATTAGTATCATTCCGATACCAAGGTTGAATACATGACGCATTTCGCTTTCTTCAATCCCGCCAATTTTTCTGATAAGCGAAAAGACAGGCAGTTCAGTCCAGCTTTGCCAGTCAATTTTCATATTCAAACCTTGAGGTATAATTCTCGATGTATTACCAACGATACCGCCACCGGTTATATGTGAAATACCATTTAAGAGATTTTGTCCGACAAGCGGTTCAACCGTTTTAAGATAAGATTTGTGGACTGCAAGCAATGCTTCGCCGATAGTTTTTCCGAGTTCATCAACATAATCATCAACTTTGTATTTATCCAGCAGTACTTTTCTTGCCAAAGAATAACCATTTGTGTGCAATCCCGAAGAAGGCAAGCCAATCATTACGTTACCTGCTTTTATCTTCTTGCCGTCCACAATATTTTTTTGGTCCACAACACCAACGATAGTACCGGAAATATCATATTCGCCTTCGTTGTACATAGAGGGCATCTCGGCAGTTTCCCCGCCGATTAAAGCACATGAGTTTTCCTTGCATCCTTCAACAAATCCTTCGATTACATTTTCAGCAATCTGTGGTTCAAGTTTTCCCACAGCAAAGTAGTCCAAAAAGAAAAGTGGTTTTGCACCGCAACAAAGGATATCATCAGTGCAATGATTTACAAGGCAATGACCGACAGTATTGTGAATTCCGGTAGCAAAAGCTATTTTGAGTTTTGTTCCTACTCCGTCTGTACTTGCTACCAAGACCGGATGCTCGAATTCAGGAAATGTCCCGTCGTAAAAACCGCCGAATAATCCTATATCCGTCAGCACTTTTTTATTGAAAGTTGAGCGGACAAGCGGTTTAATCCTTTTTACTGTTTCGTCACCGGCGCTTATATCTACACCGGATTCTTTATATGTTATTCCCATTTTAACAATTAACAATTTAGTCTGACAAAAAACAATAGTCTAACAGTCTAATAACCAATTAAGGAAATCTGTAAACGACAGAATTGATATTCATCCCTGCACCTACTGAAGCTAATACCGTATAATCCCCGCTTTTTAAAGAATGTCCCTCAAACTTTCCTTTCAATATTAAATCAAGTAAAGTTGGTATTGTTGCAACAGAGCTGTTTCCAAGCCAAGATATGGACATAGGAAGGACTTTTTGTATAAAGTCATTATTTATATCCTTAATTTTAAACAATTCATAAAGACGCTTCAATATCTCCACATCCATTTTTTCATTTGCCTGATGCAGTAATACTTTTTTAATGTTATCAATCGAAAGTTTTGCTTTATCGATGCTTTCCTTAACAAGTTCAGGAACTGTCTGTAACGCATATTTATACAGTTTGTGCCCCTGCATTTTCAAAAACAGTTCACTCCCTTCATAATAAGGATTACTGGATTTTTCCAAGTGAAGCATAGTGCTATGTTCTTTAGTATCGGAACGGCTTGCGTGAGCAAGAATTCCTGCTTCACCACCGGTATCCTGTGCTTCAATGATTGTTGCTCCTGCACCGTCAGAATAAATCATCGAATCCCTGTCGTGTGGATCTGAAACCCTTGATAAAGTTTCACCACCAATCACCAATGCCTTTTTTGCGATTCCTGCCTTAATGAAACTGTCAATATGAATAATTCCCTGAAGCCATCCCGGACATCCGAACGGCAGGTCAAATGCAACAGTCTTTGGATTATTAATTCCGAGGCGATGCTTTACTCTTGCCGCCATGTTTGGTACAAAATCGCTTCTTCGATTCCCTTTTCTCACATCTCCAAAGTTATGTGCACAAATGATATAATCCAAACTTTCAGCATCTGTTTTCGAGCTATTAACCGCATTTTCAGCAGCTAAAGAACAGATATCCGAAGTAGTCTGCTCATCTGTTACGTACCTTCTCTCTTTAATTCCTGTTATTTCTTCAAATTTTTCGGTGATTTCCTGAACAGGTTTATCTAATATCTTACCGTTAGGTTCATAAAAAACATGGGAATGAAAATCCTCATTTTTTACTACTCGTTCAGGTATATATGACCCTGTACCGATTATTACCGAATACTTTTCTTTTACCATTATATTCCTTTAAACAAACTATCAATTTACAAAAAATAATTAATTACTAAAAACTATATCTAAAAATTAAAAAAAAACTTCTTCTTTTTCTTCTTATTTTGGTTCATCAGCTGCGAAACCCTGTCTGCCTGAAGTGCAAAAGTTTCCATTCTTGCTTCAATTACTTGCGGATAGACGTTTCCGTCTGATTCAATTGTCAAAAAAGGTATATTCATATTCCCGTTGAACAAATCTGGCAATTTATATTTAGGATTATGCATCCTTATAGCTTTTTCCTTGTCTTCAAACTTCATATTGGGTGTAGAAACTGCTTCAGCAAAGCGAGTGGGCATACAGCCGAAAGGTCCGCAATTTATTATTCCACAATATTCATCTATTGTTTCATAATATGCAGTTCCCAAAGTAAGTCCGGGTTCGCCCTTCACCTCATAAGGTATTATGTGTTTGCTGTGCTCAAGCAACTTTTCAACCTCTGTTTTCCTGTAATGATAATATCCGCTTTCAGCCAGTACTTTCTTTATTCTCTTTTCGTACTTTTTCATATAAACATTACGAATGAACTGTTCGGTTCTTTTCTTCATTGAAGTATCAGGTTCAACGAGATTAAGCTTAATAAGATAGTCTATATAGTAAATCCATTCGGTTATGTGTGCAGTCTTGACTACAAAGCCCTTTTTTGCAAAAACCCTGTTCAGCCAACGGTGAGAGAAATCGTCGCTTCTTACATAAATTTCACCAAGCAGGGCAATGTATTTGGAATCTTCGATTTTAATCTTAGCTGGTACTTTTTGTTTAATATTTCTTGCAAAATTCCTGCAAAGTTTCATTAAATTTTCAAAAGTACCGTCAAATTCTTTCTCAATATTCTCAAATTCCCTGTTGAATATTTTTTCACCTTCTTTCGGATTTACTGCATTTGTTAAAATCGCTGAACGGATATCATCAATCACATCCGCTGCCAGTAAGCTTAATATTCCCTTTTTTGCAAAATCGGGACCAATCCCTGCATATCCGTCATCTGTCATCAGAACAAAAGAAGCAACATTCTTGTATCTTTTTCTTTTGATAATATCCTTAATCAATTCGTGATACTGCCCAAGACGACAGCTCCCTGCACTTTGTACATTAAATAAAGCAATGTATTCTTTTCCGTCCCACCGATTCTCTATATAATCAATCAAAGAACCTACAAGCAAAATCACTGGCAAGCATTCTTTGCCTGTCATGTGTGCCCTGCCGTATTTCAATATATCCGGATTTGCTTCCGGAAGAGCTTCAGCATTGAATCCCTGCTCTCTCATAGTTTGTGCAAATAATCTTGCAGACAAATCCCCCATTGACGGTACAAGAATTCTAATTCTCCTGTCAGTAAGCAGTATTTTTTCACCATCTGAACTTATAAAAAATGATGTACCATAATCATCCTTTCCTTTACCTTTCTCCTTTATCCCTTCTTCATGTTTGCTGTCAACAACGACTTCAGCCATTTTATAATCAGAATAATCAGTATCTTTAATATTCTTTGAGATTTTCCTGTAGTTATCAATTATATCTACAAAGGCATCAATTCTCGTATTAACACCAGCATCTGCAGTATGTCCGTCAAGTTCGAGAGTTAAAGATGGCTTTGTTCCCATAAGTGTTCTGAATTGCGGAATAGTCATTGAGTCAGGCCCACAGGAAAAATTAGAAACGTAACAGGCAAAAAGTTGAGGATGGTCTTTTACAAGTTTTGCTGACTTCATTATTTTTTTGCCTGCTTCCCAGTACATTTCTCCGTCAAGCCCTATTCCTTTGTAGTTAAGCATATCGTAAGGAATTACATAAATACCTTTTGAAGCAAGCTTTTGTGGAATTCCCTTGTTTGCAGTTTCGGCAAATGTATTGTATGCCCTGCCAAGAAGTACAATAGCATATTTTTCAGGATTGGCTTCAAGGAATTTCAAAAACTCATCACCTGTTTCAAATCTTTCTTTCTGGCTTTCCTTTTGTTTTTTTATAGCAGTTTCGATTGCCTCTTTGATTAGAGTTTCATCATTTACTCCAAGTTGATTTGCTATTTCTACGAACTTTTGATATTCACTTTCATACCCCGAGGCAAAGTTGAATTTTGGTGAAAGCCATTTACCTTCAAAATCTACATCTTGAAATGCTTCTTTCAAAAAATATGGCTCGGTGATAACAAAAACACAAGTTGCATTATTATCTATACGGTAATGTTCCTCTTTATCAACATGTAATTCAAGAATATTCGGTACAAAATAATAGTCTGGTTTATTTTTTACCAGATCCTGAAACAGACAAAGTGACAATTGAGCCGGATAACAAAATGAAGTCATTTCACGCTCCAGTCCGTCGTCATCAACCTTGTCTGGTAATATAACATCAAATCCGAGTTTAGTAAAAAAGTTATAAAACAAGGGATACAGCGAATGAATAGTGAAAGATAAATTCAGTCCTATTGTTTTTACAGCATTTCTCTTTTCATCTTTCTCACTTTTTCGAGCAGCATATTTTTCAAACATCAGTTGCTGTCTTTTTTTTACAAAATCAAATTCGTTTGGATTGACTTTTGACTTTTTAGTTATGCTGTAATATTTGTTGCAAGCGCCACCGAAAGGATAGGTTTTATTTTCAATCTGAATGAGATTAACCGAACACTTCAAATCACATTTTTCACTTCCACCCGGACAGATGAAAGGTTTTTTATTATTAACTTCCCTCTCAGCAAGCTCTTTTAAATCAAATTCTTTCTTAGCTAATAAACCTAGATTGATTTTTTCTTTTACCTCCAAAGCAACTCCAAAAGCACCCATCAAACCGGGGTCAGGCGGGACGACAATCTGCTGTCCTGTCAGAGCCGCCATTGCAATTGGGATAGCTTTGTTATAGCAGACACCACCCTGCATGAATATTTTTCTGCCAATAGGTCTGCTTCCCTTAACCCTGTTTACATAGTTAAGACATATAGAATAAACCAGACCTGCAACTATATCTTCTTTTGAAATATTTTCATGACTTGCGGTTTTGATATCAGAGCTTATAAAGGCGGCACATTGGTCATTAAAATTTGGTGGGTGGTTACCCTGCATAGCAATTGGCTCAATATCAGTTACTTTAATACCGAGGGATTCAAAAGCACTTTCTTCTATGAAGGAACCGGTTCCGGCAGAACAAGCTTCATTCATAGCGTAATCAGCAGGGACTTTGTTGACAATGTATGTATATTTTGCATCCTGCCCGCCGATTTCAAAAATTGTATCAACTTCAGGGTCAAAGTAAACTGCCGCAGTAGCATGAGCCACAATCTCGTTAAAGACTCCTTCAGTAAGTGCATGCAACCCTGCAATATGGCGACCTGAACCCGTTGTACCTAAACCAATTATTTTTATTTGTTCAGGTACTTGTCTTAAAAGTTCATCGTAACATTCTTTCGAAGCTTTTATTGGATTGCCAAGTGTATAAAGATAAACAGATGCGAGGATTTTATTATCACTTACTCTTAAAATAACAGCTTTTGTAGTGGTCGAACCAACATCCAAGCCCACGATACAATCATCACCTTGTTTAGCTTTACCCCTTTCCATGCTTTTAAAAATCACTTTATCGGAAAAATTTGCTAAAGGTCTGTGGAATACAAAAGAACTTTCTTTATCCTCAAAAATGTCCTCAAATGAAGTCAAGGGTTTAATGTCATTTTCAAGACCAAATAATGCAGCTCCCAGTGCTTCAAAATAAGCTGCTTCTTTTGGGATATAGATATCTTCTACCAATTTTTGTAAGAATTTCATTACTACAGAGTTTTTAGTTACTCCTCCGATAATAATCTTTCTGCCGGATTTTATCTTTTTAAGCAACTCTTCAACCTTTTCAGCCATCATCATTGCCAGACCTGCAGTAACTTCAGAATGCGGCACACCCTTGTTCAAGGCATGAGTACAGTCTGATTTACAAAAAACAGAACATCGCCCTGAAACCTTATGAGGAATTGCACCGTTAGACTTTGCCAGAACTTCTTCAGTTTGCAAGCCCATTCTTTTTAATTGCTGCAAAAAGAATTCACCCGTACCTGATGCACATTGGTTTTTTGTAATAACGCTCGATATTTTACCTTGTGTGTCAAGTGTATAGACCATAAAGGTTTCGCCACCGAGACTTGCGACAGCGGAAAAGTCAACATCACTAAAACTGTTAGAATTCTTAAGGTAATCAACAGCCCATTCAGTTGCTTCAGGTTCGGAAATTTGATTAAGCTTCACGAGATTCCTGAACTTCCTGCCTGTAACAACAACAGGAATCATCTCCTGATTAAACTCTTTAAGCTTCCTCAGGAAAAATTCTTTTGGGTTACCATTGTGAGCTAATGATATATGCTCCTTAACGGAAATACCATTCGTGTTTTTGCAGACACGGACAAAGGAAACTGTTGAAGCTCCCAAACATACACCAATTACTTCTTTCATATATCTACATAAGTAAATTTTTTACAAAACAATTTTTTTAAGTTGTTCGATGTTAGAAGTTAGATGTTAGTAAACTATTTAACTTCTTTTTAATTGTTAATTGTTAATTATCATCTTACCGGATCCCATTCATCTGAAACAGATTTGCCATAAATAATGACTGAAACAGAGTTAACAATCCATTGCATAATTACTTTGAAATAACCGTATTTCCTGAATCTTCTAGGTGATTCATATATTTTTATATCTTTAATAAAGCCAATTTTACCAAACTTTGCAATACGTTTAAATAAATCAAAATCTTCACCTGCGGCAAGTTTTTCGTCGTATCCGCTAATTCTTTCAAAATAGTCACGTTTCACTATTTGACATTCACCTCTACCCATTCCGACGCTAATAAAATTTAAAAGCATTATATATCTATTGTGAACAGCATAAAAAATCTTATCCTTCAAAAGCATCTGCTCAGGTTGGACAGTAACCCAGCAGGTAAGAGCAATGCAGTTTTTGAATTTTCCCTTGCCACAAGCCCAATCCTGAACTGCCTGAAAAAATGCTTCGCAATTTTCGGGATAAGAATCACCATTGATGAAGACAAGAATATCAGCATCTGAAACATTAGCACCGGCATTTCTTCCGGCAGAAATTGTTTGCCTTGTTTCTCCCGAATATTTAACTACTTTCTCTGTAAACTTCTCAGCTATTTCTAATGTTCTGTCATTACTTCCGCCGTCACTGACTATAAGCTCTATATTGTACTTTTCAAGCAACTCTTTTGTGAAATGACTAAGAGTAAAATCTAATAATTTTTCCTCCTGCAAAACAGGAATAATCAAGCTGATTTTTTTCAGTTTGATTTCCTTTTTCTTAATTTTTTGCAGTTGGATATTCCCTTCTGAAATATTATAATCTATTTCTCTCACAAAAACTTAATTATCAATTATACAGAAAAGCAAATTAACAAATTTTTATGATATATTAAGCAATACCATGACTTTTAAATGTTGTACTCCAAAGTTAAGTTGTTGTTTTTTAATTGGATTAATGGTTATTAAAAATCAACAGGGGGCTGTCTCACAATCGAGACAGCCCCCTGTTTTTATTATCCTTAAAAGTTATTTTATCTTACAACTCTTAATTGTCTTGTCAACATCAGGTCTCCTGACTTTAATACTATTGTGTATGTGCCGCTTTGTACGCCGCTCATATCCAAATTCAATGTCCCGTTATTGACCTCATATTTCACTTCAACTACTCTGCCATTGACGTCATATACCAGCAATTCTATCTCTCTGCCGCCTGTAAGCAATTCAAATCGTGCCATTCCCTGTACCGGGTTTGGTATTGCTTCGCCTAACCACAAGCCTTCGCCTCCTACTTCTACCATCTTCTCATTGCTGTATTCGTACTTGCCGTCTTTGTCAAGCATCTTCAACCTGTAGATATATACCCCTCCGAATTCAACATCTCTGTCTACTACCGGTCCGTATTCCAATCTTACACTGCTTCTGCCTGCTGCCGGCTTCTCGGCTATCTTGCTGAAGCTCTCTCTGAAGTCGCCTGTTACCTTGGCTTTCTCTACTTCGAACCTGTCACTGTTTAACTCACTCTCGGTTACCCAGCTTACTTCTACTCTGTTCGTTGATGCCTTTGCATTGAAGTCTGCCAATTCTATCGGTACTTCCGTTCCGCCGTTCTTGTCATAGTAATCCATTACCGACCTCAAGATTGCCTCAGGATTGCCAAAGTGTCTCCAATCTACTCCCATGTAGATTACGTTCTTTGTCAATGTCGTCATGGCTACTCCTGATATTAGATTAGCAGGACTTGTCTCCGGATATACATGGCTCTCCTTGGCTATGCCTTCTCCCTGCGTAAACAATGTTACCTTGCCTACCTTCGGGAACATGTCATATACTCTCGTCAACGGGGCTACTGCTCCGTAATCGTAGTATGCTCCTGTTTCCTTTATCTGCTGGATGAAGTCTTTGCCCAACGATACACCCTTCAACTGTTTCAAGTTGCAGTTCGTTGTCGTCCCAAATGCATATCCGTTCGTTGCAAATACCGCTCTCATGTTGTCGTTCATGAACTTTACTGACTTGGCATCGCCGCCAAAGCTCGCATTCCTTACTGCTTCCTGACTTGCTATTACCAAGTTCCTCTTGTTGTTCGTTGCTCCTGCATCGAGGAATTCCTTCAAATCCCATTGCTGATATCTCGTCAATTGATTCAATGCCAACGGACTTCCGCTCGAATCGTTCCTGTCCGACCAGAATACATACTTGTACATCCTGTAATCTACACTCTTCGGCTCCCATGCCATCCTGTCGAATACGTCTACCTTGAATGTGTCCATTGCCTCGCCCGGATAGTCTATGTCTCTGTTTATCCTTGGCCAGTATTTCATCTTCTCGAATGCATCCTGCAATGCCTTGTAGTTCAA
>Ga0172370_10000811_pt1 | contig 48693 bp, 53 predicted proteins | sample LakKiv5m_FD_114538 | JGI IMG/M metagenome (GOLD analysis project Ga0172370, IMG submission 114538) | Freshwater microbial communities from Kabuno Bay, South-Kivu, Congo - kab_022012_11.5m | ecosystem: Environmental > Aquatic > Freshwater > Lake | place: Democratic Republic of the Congo...
ACCGGTCTATGCCTTTCTCGTGGAATGTTGGTTTCCATGATCCTCATTGATTGATATATTTGAGAATCTGCTATGTCGTATTTCGTGACGATACCCTTGATAGACATTCCTGCAGCATAGTCAGAAATAATCTCATCGCGTTTTTCATCCGATAGAGGACGCCATCGTCTAATAGCAGGCCGGTCTATTCCCAGGATCTTATAGGCAAGCATGTAAAGACGATATTGGATTTCTGAGCCACTCTGTCTAATAATAAACGACGAAGGGTTTCCTCCTGCCAGAGTAATTGCTCTAACTTTCTTTACTTGCCACAAAGCCGGAGTTTTTGCTTCATGCAAAGGGCTGCAGTGCTGTATATCCGACCATGAAGCCTGGTAAACATCACCGAATTGGTCGAAAAGTTCTTCTTGCGGTTCTGCGTAAGCTACGCTCGTGTAGGTTTTTACAATGGGAAACATACATGCCTCATTTGGCGATCGCATGACCCCGAATCCTGTGATCACCTGCGATTTTGAGTTTTTAACTCACCAAAATCAAATTTTATTTAAAAATGAGGGTAGAGTAAAGCAGAGGCCTTTCAACCTCCACCTCCTCATCAAACTGCACGGACGGATTTCCCGTATGCAGCTTTCGTCTGGCGTATCCCTTTACAGGAAATGGTATCATCCAGCATTGAAGAAAGCGAAACCAGCCCCATCTTAGCGAATTCAGCAGGATGTATCCCGAAAACAAGAACCTTAAAAGTCCGTTTCTTTGCCTCAAAGCTTCGTAAACGTCCTCTAATATATCCATCAAGCTCTCCGAACGATTTCTTCACCGTGCCACATTTGAAATAGTTCCCCCAACCCCGGATAATGGGATTGATAGATTGGATCACCATCTCAAAGTTCTTTGGCTGCTGACGCCGTGTTCTTTGTTTGATCTCTTCCTTGAATCTCTTCCTTGCTTTATCCCTCGGACTTTTCCATCGTCCATTGAAGTGAAAACCAAGGAACTCAACCCCTTTCTTTCTTGCATGGATGATCTTTGTCTTTTCAGGACTGAGTTTTAACTTTAGCTCGCCCTCAAGAATTTCCTTTGCTCGTTTCAGGGCATCCTGTGCATCTGATTCGAACTTGCAGAAAATAACGATATCATCGGCGTATCTGAGCAGCAAATAGCCATAATCGCCCATTCTCCTGTCGAAATGATTCAGATAAATATTCGACAGCAAGGGGCTGAGGTTTCCGCCCTGAGGAGTGCCTTCTATGCTCTCCTCGAATATGCCATCATTCATTATTCCACTTTTAAGGAACGATTCTATGAGAGAAAGAACTCTGCCGTCTGCGATCTTTTCACATACAAGATCCATCATTATTTGATGGTCAACATGGTCGAAGAATCCCTCAATATCGGCATCCACTGTCCAGTGGTAGCCTCTTTCAAGGTATGCTTCACCCTTGCGTACTGCCGCATGGGCATTAGTGTTGGGTCTGTAACCATGACTCTGGGGCAGGAATATTTCTTCAAAGATGGGTTCAAGTACGCTCTTCAGTGCCTGCTGAACTACTCTGTCTCTCACTGTAGGAATCCCAAGTTTCCTCATCTTCCCATTATCTTTTGGGATCAATACTCTTAAGACCGGGTTTGGTTCATAGCGTTTCTCTTTTAGCAGTCTCTGTATTTCGGCTAAATTCTGTGGTAGATTTTGTTCGAATTGTTCAATGGTTATGTTGTCGATTCCGGCACTTCCTCTATTTGCTTTTACGCGCTTCCATGCATTTTCAAGGTTCTTTTGATCCCATACTTTGTGTATGAGGGCAAATGCCTTAAATTTGTTATGGTATTGCTGATTCCATTTCTTCATTTACTGTCTCCATTGGTTTTGGTTTCCAGCAGTTGTTCCACTATCTTCACATACTGTCATCAGAGAGCGTTTTATTGCCATTTTGGCTTTGCTTACCTTTCTGATATCTTCTTTTATTCCGATTGGTGTTATCGTGCTGTTCACCTCTACTCTTTCCAGACCAGAACCCCTTCGCTGAGTCAAGTTTTCTCCTCGCATCGTCGCCCCCTGCACCCTGCGGCACAGGTTCGATGTGTCCTCGGCCTGACCTTCATCGCTACTATGAGTTCCTCCGACGTCTTGCAAAGCTTCACTTTGGATTTCCCATAAGGTTATACCTCCATTACCTGAATCCCTTCAGTTGAGTTCAGTTACCCAGAAACATGTAGGGTGTTAACTCAACGTCAGGGAGGACTCTGCAAGACCTCCCTCGGTCGCACAGGAGAGTGTTCGAAACCATCCCTGCCATGACCACCCCATCGCTCACTATCCTGCTCAAGTTTCCGCTTGCGTCGGGAGCGTCACATCACGATAAGGCCACTTCTGGTTCACTTGTTGTTCAAGGCTGTGGTTTCCGATACTGGGGAACTCCGCACCATGCTTCACAGCATCGCACTTCCCGTTCTCTTCATGAGGGAGCAGACCCTCATGGTGGGATTTTAACCCTTGGCGGACACAACGCTAATATTATCTTTTTTTTTTCAGCGTCTGCTTCAGATGTCCTGGTTATTATTCTTTCTTTCCTGTGCTTCAAGGCACGCCGTCCACTGCTCCCGCCGCAACAGCGGCGCGCTACCCATCCGCAGATGGCGCAACACATGCTGACCGGGGTCAGGGTGAAACCCAGCGCTCATCTGGTGGAATTGCAGAAAAACCGTGAAGGAACCGAAAAAAAGAAGAGAGAAAATCTTGAACGCGCCCGCGGCGATACATCAAATAAATGAGATCATTTCCCCACCTCCCTGACATATTGACTGACAGCTTCAGCCACCATCGAGGTGATAGATTTTCTTGTAGCTTTCTTTCTCTTATACAGAGCTGCCATATCCTCTTCGGATATCTTATTGCCGACCCAGGTATAACGAGGATAGCTCATAGTCGCTCACCCGCATCCTTCAGCTGCTGTTCGATTTCCCTCATTTCATCGACATAATCCCACCAGGCTTCCATCGACGACGGATCCAGTGGGCTGACGAGAGGAGCTTCCCTTGCGCGCTTAATGAAGTGTTCCCGAATCTTTTCACGCCCTGTCTGAGCGAAAGTTATTTTTGATTTTGGTTCTATAGACATTCTTACAACTCCTATAAAGTTGTAGCGCAGATTTGGCGATCGCAGGATCGAGCTCCTGCGACTTATTGCGCTATTGAGTTTTAACTCACCAAAACCAATTTTATTTAAAAATTCGCCTGCTGCTTGCGGATTTCATCCTAATAGGAGCAAATAAAATAAGAATAGCTTATAAAAATAAATCAGCTTTTTTCCGTCAAGACACCAACAAGGAGAAAAATCTTCAGCGCGCCTGCGGCGATAACCAGGTGCAAAAATGGTGTGGGTGAGGGCAACAGCCCGAAAGCCTGCAACTGCAGGCGTCCCGCACGGAGCGAAGCGACAGATCACCTGATGGCTAACATCAGAAAACACGGCGGGTATATGTTCACAAAACCCAGCATGCCTGTATATAAAGAAATTCCCGCCGCCAACAGACGGCGCGCTGTCCCCGCGAGCCACAACATCCGCTTTGCGTTAACGCCCTGTATTTCGGGGCGCGCCGGCAGTCTGTTTCGCGGGTGTGAGGATGATAAGAATAAATTGAAACATGGGAAGAAATCACCAGGATCGCCAGGTACCCCATGACACCGTTGCTAAGTCAAGATTATTAAAGCATACCCAATCCATCAAGTAGAATAACTATCTTCTCGACTGCTGCTTCTGCATCCTCTGGTTTCTTGCCTCCTGTTATCACAATTTTACCAGAGCCGAACAATAGCATGACCACTTTGGGGCTGGACAGCCTGTAAACAAGACCAGGGAATTGCTCAGGTTCATATTCAATATTCTCAAGCCCAAGACCAATAGCTATTGCATTGAGGTTGAGCACTCTACCAAGATCTGCGGATGCAACGATATTCTGTATCTTGATTTCAGGTTTATCCAGGATCTGGATACCCATTTCCCTTAATTTCTCAAACACTTTTGTAAGACCTACGTCTACATCGGCAATACTTTTTGCTCCTGTACAAACTATCTTGCCACTGCCGAAAATAAGTGCTGCGGTTTTCGGGGATTTTGTCCTGTAAACAACACCAGGAAATCTTTCCTTGTTATACTCTGCTCCTTCAAAAACGGTGATGATTTGATTCAGGTCAAGTATCGCCCCAATAGCCGTAGATGCAACAACATTTTCTACTTTTATAGTCTTCTTTGGTCCCGTAGTATTTACCATAATTTCACCTTTTTATAGTGTATTTAAAGCTTTATAGGTTGGGATGCACCTTCCGGATTCCTAAACAATTCTCTCAAAGTATCTGGAACCATGAAAAACAGCCCGCTGCTCCCGCCGCCAACAGACGGCGCGCCGCCCCTGCGAGGCGCAACACACGCAGCCAGTGGGTCAGGGTGAAACCCGGCGCTCGGTATGAAGATTGCTTAATGGGAATAATTTATGAACAATAGGCGGCCCGGGTAGTATGTGATTCAGGATTATGACAGGAGTGACCGCGTCTTCCAGAATCGGACCGCCATTCATAAGAAGGCTCTAATCTATATTAATATTACTATTGCATTACTAAATTAATACAATAAACCTATAGGGGATTGACGGCTCCACAAAAAAGCGCCGGTGTGTAACAGCAAACATCTCAGCGCAAATCGCAGCCGGGAAAATTCAAATAAACCCGTGCAGAACCGTCACCTTGGTACAAGTTCACATGCTATATTAATATTACTATTGTACTACCGAAGTATTATTTTTTCCCGGGGCGATGGGTCGTCGCTCCGCGAGAGATAAATGGAAGCAGGTGGAATTCAGTAGACAACGCACTCCCATTGGTGATGAAACCCGTCTCTTGGCAGTTTGAAAAAGATCATCATGTGGAAATTATTATATCCGGATATTTATTGTTAGCTGCTACCGCGCTGTGAAGTGAGCGGAACTAGAGGCGCCCGGGTTGAAATACCGGTAGCAACGAGAAGTATGCTGAACCCTCCGCGCCGATGTGTGAACGAAGTGAGTGCTGAGGCAAGTCAATGGAAGGATCTTGTTCTGGTATCGCGCCGTTGTTTGATTGCTGTTGTGTTTGATGCGCCGGGGTATCCTGAAAGCCGCATCCCTGGTGAGTTGAGAGGCACTCGGCGCCCTGTCGGGTATGAACTCCGTTAGACGAAGCGGCGCTCTGCGAGAGATAAATAGAGGCGGGTAGTCTTTATTGAAAACGTGCGCCCGTATTTGGATTATTTAGTGGCGGCGAGAAGTATGCTGGAGTCCCGCGCGCCGGAATGGGAATACACAGTTGTGCAAATAATATGCATATCGCCATCCCCAAATATTTATTTGTTTCTTACACTCGTTTTCAATTTTTCCACCAACATTGCAATACCGCTAATTATTATTACGCCGATCAAAGTTGAAAATGCAATCATAAAGATTACAAATACAATGTTCGATAACAATCCGCCAGCACCATTTGTTCCTACAACTTTTAAAATTGATAATGATATTTCTTGAACAAATGCAGTGAATAATATGTTACTTACAATATAATATGGTAAGAAAATATATGTGAATATTGAGTTTAAGTGAATGGTTGTGTTAGGAACACCACCCAAGAAGCTCAAAATAAGAAATAATCCATTCACAAATCCCCATATGCCACCGACCTTTGCGCTGTTTTTCATAAATATATTCATAATTTTATCTCTTGGATTATTGAATTATCTCTATTTAATACCTTATAGCCTCTGCTGTGGGCTGCACACTTTCAATAGATAACAAGTTAAGCTATAGCGCAGCGAAAGCCGTATCCATAGTGATTTGAGAGGCACACAGCGCGCTGTTGCTTAAGAACTCTGTTAGATGGGGGGTCGGGCGCTCCGCGAGAGATGAATTCAGCATGCCATATTCGATGGATAATGCATGCTCTCAGGGATAAGCTAAACCAGATCACGAACTCTACGGATTCCGGCGCGCCCTAAGGAAAGACTGATATTAGATGTGCGATGGTGGTTCACCCTCGCCCCTGTGATAAGCATGTGTCCAGCGCGCCCAGAGAAGACTGAAATCAAATATGCATTGGTGAGACATCAGCAACCGTGATATTCATGGTTCCGGCGCGCCCTGAGGGAGACTGAAATCAGATATGCAATGGTGAATTGCTCTCAGCCCTGTTATATACATGAGTCCTTCGCCCCCTCACGATGCTCGTGTGAATGCGAATGGTTATGGAGTGATACCCATTCGCATGATTACGAATAATAACAGGCGGGGGGTTTAAGTGAAGTTGGGGCGATTTCCTGGTGATTGTGGTTTTCAGTGAAAACAACGTTTTTTTATGGAATTTTGTTTTTAGATGCTTTATTTTTGGATATATTTATATAGAGATGGCTTTGATTTCATTAAGGAGGAAGGATACAACTTTTATGCATATAGACTGCATATCGCCCCTTATCCCATGCATATCAGATGATATCGCCCTTTACCCTATGCATATCAGGTGATATCATCCCTTACCCCATGCATATCAGGTGCATATCGCCCCTTACCCTATGCATATCAGGATAGAGGTATTCAGCCACTGCGGAGTGAATATGATCCCCACCCCAGCCATTTTCAATACTTTATCTCTGCTCAATGGGGGGATTTTCCAGGGACACTTTGATGAAATGTCTGCTTTTCATACAAGTCGATTTGTTCGTTTGTTCCAGAACGAATCTTGCGAAGAGTGTATATTGGATTTTTTAGTTTTTGATATGCATGGGGTAGGGGGCGTATATCAGATAGGATGAGGGGTATATAAAGCAATAGAGAAGTAGATAGTGTTTTTGTGTAAATGTTGTTTTGTGGTAACATAGAGATATTTTAGAATTAGTATATATATTTATGGATGATATCGCCATAAAATCTATGATATCAGGGGATTCTTAGGTGATATCATGGCATAATGGGTGATATCACCTTAGATAGATATTTATACTATACCAATCAATATAATGACGTTAGAGGGGATATTGAGAGAGCCTTTAAATGATTTGAGGCTCTGCATAACGATTTTATTATATACATAACAGATAATAATATCTATTGTCAGCTTAGTGCATATCATCCCTTTACCCATGATATCACTAACTTAAAATCGCTATATACTCTTTTTCTCCAATGGAAACAAAGGTCATCCCCAACACTCAGCTCTTCTCAGTACCCATCTCTGCTCAATGCGGGATACCATACATCTCTATAGAGTCCCCATGGAGAGTCCTTAGTTAGAAATCCCCATATCATTCAACTTTCATGAGAGGAGCAAATCTCCAAGGAACTTCCAAATCTCCACGAACACTTCACAGATAGTGTTCTCTATGAAGTTGGAATAGACCACCACCTTATGGTACCTTAATCAGCGTCTAAGCAAATCTGAAAGGATATGCCAAACACTCAGGCCATGTAAATCTCAGACATATTGCCCCACCTTTATCGCTTACATCCCGGTTTGCACAGGTTCTACAATGATACGCGATCATCTCACTTTCTCCTATATTTCAGGCTGATCTCCTCATGATGGCGCTCTACCATCATCCTGGTACACTCTTCACCGTTAGGCTCATGGTCTGGTTTGGAACCGCAGAATGGACAACAATAATTTGTTACATCCACAAACCCATAATCTTGACTGATAGCTTCCCGCATCTCCTCTATTGTTGAAAACGAGAAACCAAACCTGTCGGAGCCATCTATATCAAGATGGAACTTCCCGTCTTCTTCTTTTCTGTAGTTAAGCATCATTTGCATTGAACTCATTCCTCTTTAATGCCTGAGCCACTGCTGGTAGCTGCCATTGGCCCCTGAATCATAGGTGTCGACGCTCTTTTCGAGCGGACAGGCCACTTATGCTTTGGAGCTATGGACTTTCCTTCACCTGCATCCCTGGCTATCAAATATCCTGTAAGGCGCCGCTTCTGCTTCTCAACCTCGCGCCTGGCATTGTAATACCCGCGATCCTTCTTTGTAATCACCGTGCTGGACTGCACAAGGATGGTATTCTCGGCGCGCAGTTCGTCTTCTGAACGTCCAGTAGCTTTCGCTTCCCGCTTGATGTCCTTTGCAAACCACTCTTCGATCTGGACATTTATCAGCGTGGGATATTCCTCAGTTCTGATAACTGCGAGGTCATGTCTTACCGGAACTACGACTGTTCGTTCTTCAACTGTGAAGGTAAACTTCTTCACAGGATCCCAATGCCACACCTTATTGAGCTCTGTGTATTTGTCCTGGGTATAATAAGTCTGGAATTCCCCGGTGAATATTTGGCGTGTCCTGATGACAGATACCCAGTTAGGCGCAGGCATTTCGAAACACTGCTTCTTGATTTCGCTGTTATCATTGATATCCATGAACACAATATCATCGTTCCCGCTGGATTCTGCAAGATCCATCCGCCAATCATCAGGGAACGCACATTCATCATATCCCGAACTATCTTCTGTGCGGTCATGACTGAACGCTATTTCGGGCACCATTCTTGGGTCTGAATCCCGATAAATCCTGATAGGTTTACCGTCTTCATTCGTATCATAACGAATAAACTTGCCATCATTGCGATTGAATGTGGGCAATGTTGATACGCGCCAGATCTTTGCAGGGCGATTCCTTTTCTCGAACTCATCAAGCTTCTGGCGCAATGAACCCCTGTAAGGACTTTGTTTCTTGTAAGCAGGGGTGACGATCAGTCCGCGATGCCTGTTGTGTAAGGAACAAAGCGATGCCATGCTCTGTTCTGAAAGTTTGCATGCTTTCTTTGATGGATCCATGTCCCTACACATAACACAGACGTGCGGTACTTCGGGGCTCACAGTTCTCTCGATTGATGCTGCCTCCTTTCTGTGCAACCTTTCAATGCGTTCATTCCAGGCTTCTTTGCTGGACTGTGTTTGCCAGCACTTGAGACTGACAGCTTTGCCAATATTGGGTTTGGATTTCTCACCGTAGTGATTGCCTTCGCAGAATCCAGCGCCTGGGCTTGGTTCTTTTTGCTCGAACAACGTCGGACCATAGGCAGGAAAGCACCTGATACCATCCTTGAAATTGAGCACTGAGAAATCCGGTATTCTGGCATGTATTCCCGGGTTTACCTGACGCTCACCAGTGGCAGGTTCAGGATAATAGTTCCAGCTCATCACGAACCTGTATGTTTCAGCAGTCATCTGCTGCTCAGCATTCTCATCGGATTTGATGTCATTTGTTGTTTGTATTTTTATATCTGACATGGTTTTCAACTCCCTTTCAAACTTTTAAGACCCCAGAAACCTGACAACCTTCTTTCCGACCTTACTGGCATAACGGACACAATTCGCAGTGCCACCTTGCGAACCATCAAAGAAGGCGGCGAGAACATCAGCACCATCCACCATGAACTCATTTCGGCGCTGATAAGAACCCATTGAGAATACAGGAGACAACACAGACAGCTTCTCACAATCCCTGACTGACCGGAACAGCAAATCTCGCGCATCGCCTGAAGGCCAGCGGGCGCACAATATCTTAGCCGGGAAAGGAAGGACAAGCCACAGGGGGATAGAATGATCCAGCGCAAATCGAGCCGCGTGGGAATCCATACCATACGCGCCACCGGTGATCCACATGGCGCCTGGGAAATCCGTGTTCACTTTAATAAGAGACTGTTCCACATCAACGAATTTCAGATGACGATGCCCGGTGAATGCGACCTTAAATTGATTATTTTCTGACATTTTAGCTCCTGAATCATCAATACCTCGATAATTCACCCGTGATAATTTTATTTAAAAAAATCAGTGCTGATGTTGCCAGCCTTGCGGCGCCTGAGAATGTCAAGAGGGTTGTTCTAGAAAACTAAAATAGTTTCGATTCATGTTTATTCTTAGATAGAGACTGTCGGAAAACTCTGTTTTTGAGAGTTTAAGGTTTAACAGTCTAAATTTGATACGTCGATACATGGCGGTTTAGTTACTGCAATATTTTTGGATGTTTCAATTTTGGCACTTTTCCGACAGTCTCAGATACAATATATCATGAAGAATTGAGGATAAAACTAAGACAAACCTGAAATAAGCCGTATAACTATTGATATGTTTATATATGACCTCAACACTTTTGCATAAGTGTATCAATATAATTAGTTTAAAGGTGGCATAAAAAATGGAAAAAGCATATGTATGGAACAAATTTAACACTTACTGGAATGACACAGAATGGAATAAACTTACACGAAAAAAGATAGTAGAAATCCTTGAAAATACAGTAGATATTGTAATTCCAGAAGAGATTGTTCTAAGGAATCCAAAAACTGGAAGAGAATTCTACACAACGGTCAAGAAAGTCCTAAATCCAAACTCTAATTTAGATATGAATTCTATCGAAAAAGAAATTTTCGATATGTATATCAAGGAAAATTTAGGAAATGAAATGAAAAACAGACATTGTAGAATTTGTAAGCAAAACGATGATTTAGCAGGCCCTATTTCGTTTTTCAACTTCGGTTCAAATTTCAATAGAGACAAATATAAAATAGTCTTCGTTGGGAAGAACACTTGGTTTGATATGGATGATTATATTGAATACAAGTATGATGGAGCTTATTTTGCCGACGCCAGAAAAGTTGGTTCTGATAGTTTATATGGTAAGAGGAATAATAACTCTCCTTATTGGGGATATTTGGAATGTATAATTCAGAAATTGTACGGCAAAACTGAAGAAGGAATAAAGAACATAGCCATTACCAATATAATAAAATGCAATACAACGGGGGCACAAGAAAACTCTGATGATAAAACTGAAAAACATATAAGAAACAATTGCATTAATAGTAGTGCTTTTGAAAAAGAAATTGAAATAATGAAGCCAAGACGTATAATTTTCCTAACTGGAAAAGATTATGATGAATACATTAGAAATTTCAAATTTGGCTGTTCTAAATCCTTTGATGAGGGAAATACCAGAATAGATGAAAAAATTATAAGCTGGTCACGCATATTATTTGATGAAGACAAATCAAAATATTGTTTTGTATTGAGAACATCTCATCCCCAAGGAAAAAATAAAAAAAGGTTTGTGGAAAATATTATAAATTGGATAAATAATACGATGATTATAGAAGATAGAATTAATGCTGGAGAGTTCATGAAGCATTCGAACTGATGTCTGTAGTATTTTATTTCGACGTCCTTGACGAAGTCTTTTATTTTCATATGCTCGAATAGGATTGCCTTGATATCATTGAAAAACTGCGTATAAGTATCAAACTCCAACCCTTTAATGCGTAGTATTGATCGACTGTTAATTTTATTATTTTTCCAAAAAATCAGCGGGGACCGCCCTCGCAGCCCCAGAAGTCTTTATGTCGTATTATTACCTTCAAAACTTATTTTTTCTTATAGATATTCAGTCCGATCTTGACATCTTCTTTCTCGGGCACAGATATATTCCCTTCAGTCGATGCGATTATGATGGTCTTTCCAGACGTCGAAGGGCCGAACTCCTTTGAGAGGTCCACTTTGATGGTCAGGATATTGCCATCTATGGACATTTCTACGTTCTTCATGATCTCACGCCCCCGACGCGGTCACAAGACCAACCTTTGGTTCGTATATTCTGCCTTCATCCATCAGTCCTTTAAGAGCCGCTTCGAGTTGCATCAAAGTCATCCCTACACCTTTGCATGGATTACCTAACGTCTCAAGCTTGACTCCTTTGCCTTTGTTCGTTGCGATTATTTTCTGTTCGACGAAGTTCTTCATGTCCTCAAGCGACATTGGACCATCAGATAGCGCCTTTGTCGCTGGTTTTGCTTCAGAATGGGGAGATGAAGCCACACCCTGGGAAGATACGGGAGGAACTGAAGGGGAGGAGGCGGGGGAACCCACATCACTCTTCATTGACAACAAGACAGTCTTGACTATCTGCTTATAATCCTCTTTGTCAGGATACGCCGTATCGACCTCTAATCCCAGGGCTGTGTTGGTCTTGAGCGCTGCAAGTCTGTCGAGTGTAGCCTTTGCGGTCTCAACCAGCCAGGTATTTCGTATATTCTCATCTGCAAGCACAACCTTCTCGGCGCGGATACTTGTAAGAACTGTATCTTCTTTGGGTGTGTACATGGACGCCTTGCCAATGACTGTTACAAATGCCGGAAGTTTCCCGATCAATTCCTGCATGAAACTTGCCGCTTCAGGCTGGTACTGACCTGCAGTTACGAAGAACACTCCTGTAGGATCCGAAACCCGCATGCGATAGAAACTGCCGTCAGTGCCAATATCCTCTATTTCTGTCGCTGTACCCACGATCATTACTCTCGATGCCTTGAGGCCGGTCTGGGTAAGATATAACTGGCTCTCATATTGGTCGCCGCCTTTCTTTTGGACTTCGATGGTCGTAGCCCTCAATTCTGCTGCAAAGAGTCTCATTGCTTTCATTCTTTCAAAAGCCATATTTCCTGCCATGATCACGCCTCCACTGCTACAAGAAGAGCATCTACATGGCTCATTAAATCTGCCTTGAATGGCTTGATTGAGTCAACGATCAGGTTCTTTTCAATCTGGACACCGCTTACTTCGAAATAGCGGCCTATCAACATGGCCCCCATGTTATCTGCAACTGTTCCGCTATCCATCGACTCCAATGCGATCTCCTTTGCCCTATCCAGAGTGATACCTGTCAATTCTTCGGTCAGTTTCCTGTTGAGAATTACATCCTGGGAAGTGACACCATCATCGATTACGCCTTTTATTCTCAGATCATAGACACCTTCGACTTTTCCATGATCAGCACAGGCACCTTTTACTAGTGACCGGTTGCATTCCGGGCAGCGCTTTATTAGTCCAGAACCCTGCTGCAGGTCAACCATCGCACCGACTACGGTAACGAGTTTCTTGGCGATCGTGATATCTCCTGGGAACGGGGTTATCTCCGAATTCTTATTGACTTTGATCGATACCCTCCCCTGCCATTCGGATGTCACTACATTCTTGAAGAGATAGCACTTGCCGTCTTCGAGAACTGTTGCTCCTGATGATCTCCAGGTCGTGAACACTACTGTGCCGGTCTCATCACCGAGTACACCTGTCTGGAGTATCTTCTCATGTCTTGGTTCCCACAGGATAGAAACTTTGGCATTGAAAGAACACCATTTATTGTCCTCTATCAGTTCAGCGATCTTAACCGGATTCTGATTGGCGAATCCTGCTGTGGCAAAGAACTCATCGGGATTAATATTGTGGATCTTAAGGAAGCGGCTTGTAACGTTCCTGCTTGCCTCATTCAAGGGCACTCTGAACTTGTTCACAAGAATTGACAACTGTTCAACTATGTCTCTTTCCTGTATCTGTACATTCACTTTCGCGAATCTTTCCTTTATTTCTAAAGATGTTTGTTTTATTTTCTCATTTTCCATATATTTTCACCTTTTGTTTTATTTTAGGAGGTGAGTCATAGGCTGACAGTGGATTTTAACCAATTGGGAATTTCCAACCCATGACTTACATCATTTCAATTTGTCCGACCAAGGGGGGTTGATGTTTCGGCACCGCAGTGCGAAACTTCACCCTCCGCAGCGTCGGCGCTGTCACACTGTTTCTCCGGGGTCGCTTCCAGCACTTTCTTTGCACACCTTGGACCGTATACCTGCGGAGCTTTGATCTTTCGGTGGCAGCGCAGGCATTTGTTATAGAGCGTAACTATGGCGTCAGCGCTCCCTTCCAATTCTGATTCTACTAACACTTTATCACCTTCTTTTGCTTGTTTATTTACAATAGTAATGTAACTGTATTATAAGAATATAAGTATTACTACTGTAATACAAAAACGCGTTAATTGCGGCACTTATTAATTATAATCGTTTGCCATCGTACCAGATCGAAGTGCATCCGGCATTTGGCATCCCAAAATCATCAAGGGGCTCAAACCCATCATAATCCCCGACAATATTTCCTTCATAATATAGGTTCATGTCGTCATCAAACATTTGGAACTTAACACCTTTCAAAATCTGTTCCTTTGAGAAAGTGGTATTATGGCCGCCCATTGTCCCGGTTTCATCTGTTTCCGCTTCACTATGATCTCCTTTTTCGAAAAGGACATCTCTTGTTATTATCCAGCCGTACATTTCACTAACCCTCTACCCAGTTCCATATCACTGTTGTGATATTGAGTTGTATACCTTTGCTTTCAAGGATCTCACATCTTCTTTTCAGCTTCTGGGCACTCTCCTTTGCCTCTTTTGAATAAGCCCATGGCTGTTCATAGTGTTCTACTTTGGCACCTTTCCAGTAAATGTATCCCACATGGTCTATGGTCATGTTCTCTATACCGTGGAACCAGGGCTGCTTATATTCCCCGGCTGCAACTGTTTTATGAAGTTTGTTGAATGCCTCAATACCCTCTGCTGTTAGAAAGCCGTTGACTGCACTTTCTACAAGGCTCAGATCGACTGGGGCAAGCTTGTCTCCATCTGATGTAGCCTGCAGTATTGCTATTGCCTTATCACAAGTACTGATATTCTCTTTCATATATGCCCAGCCTCCTTCATGCTGAAGTGCCTGCAATCGCCGATTATCACATGGTCGAGAACGTCAATACCCATTATCTTCCCGGTTTCCACCAGCTTTTTTGTGATATCGATATCTTCCCTGCTCGGCGTGGGGTCACCGGATGGATGATTGTGGGATACAATAATGTGTGCTGCTGACTCGATCAGAGCGGTGCGAAACACCTCTCTTGGATGGACTACATTCGCATTGAGCGAACCAATGGATATGGTATCTTCTCTTATCAACTGGTTCTTGGTATCAAGGCACAGCTCCACAAAATGTTCCTTCTTTGATTCCCGCATTGTCGGATAGAGGCGCCTGTATACATCTTCGGGTGAGTTGATCTTAAACCTCGTTGAGACACCAAACGTCTCCAGCCTTCTGGCCAGTTCGAAACAAGCCACAATCTGAGTAGCCTTGCCGGATTTGATGCCGTGGATCTTCATGAGTTGGGGCACATTTATTCCGGAGAGTTGCTTCAGGTCAAACTGCGACAGGACTCTCTGCGATAGGTTAATGGCATTCTCAGCGACCGAACCCGATTTGAGAATTATAGACAGGAGTTCGGCATTGCTTAATGACGTTGCACCATTTGACATCAGTCGGTTGCTCGGTCTTTCTTCTGCGGCCATATCTTCGATTCTTAGATTATATTGCATATACCTCCTGGTATCTGAAAAAAAGGTTTTGCACTGAACCCGCCTGATTTCAGCACAGCAGTGCGAAATCTGGCATCAGTCTAATTATCCCAGAAGTGCGTTTGTGATCACTTGACTGAGTAACTCTTATACATATGTGAGTGATAAAGATTTAAAAAGTCCTTCGGATAAAATAATGCGAGATGTATTTGATGATAAGGGATTCAGCGTTCAGGGAAAAAGATGTATTTACTATATGAACACAATTGAGTGCAACCAAAAATGCACGAAATGTTCGCATTGGAAATATAAGGACAAAGCACCCCGTTTGGCGACTGACAAATTTGTAAACGCAATTTTAGACATTCCGACAGCTCAAGAACTGTGCATCGTAGGAGGCGAACCACTACTATTCAAAAACGAGATATACGAAATTCTTGATGGCATTTCTAAAACAAATGTGAGGACAGTTATTATTACAAATGGAGTTTCAATGGACAAAAAATTTATCCAAACAGTTTCAAAATATAACATTCACATTGTGGTTTCAATAGACACTATGGAAAAACAGTTTTGGAAATTTGTGAGAGGCACAAATTCTCACGACAAAGTTTTGACCAATTTTGAATATGCAACAACTCAACTGACACCTGCACAAATCAGTATTCAATCAGTCCTTTCTAAAGAAACAGAACCACATATGGAAGCGGTTGCAGAATATGCCCAAAGCAAAAATGTTTATCATTCCATACAAGACTATATTTCAGAAGTATTTGAAGGATCTTGGACAATTTTAGAGAATAAAAAAGCATTAGTTCCTAAACACGAACAGCAATGCTATGCTGTGGACAGAAATTTATCGATAGTTCAAAACGGAGATGTTTACACTTGCTTTCAACAGAATTGGATAAATGAATGTCAAAACCCATTAGGAAATTTGAATACTCAAAATATTGACGAGATACTTTCGTCAAGCTATGCTCTTAATGTAAGTGAAAAAATGAAAGTATGTAATTTACCTTGCAAGGTTTTAAAATGCAATACCAAAAACTAATGAAAACGTTTGAGGAAATAATAGTTGAATTGAGTTACAACTGCAACCTAAGTTGCACAATGTGTGGCTTTGGGAAAGAAGTTAATCCTTTTAGCAAAAATAAATTTCTATCATTTGACAACTATAAAACAATACTTCACCAAATTGGAAACATTACTAAAACTATTCGACTTAACGGCAGAGGCGAAAGCACAATTCATCCTGACTTTATCGAAATTTTAAATTATACTAAACAGACTTATCCATACTTAAATATCAATCTGTTTTCAAATTTCTCGTTCAATGACAAAAGTATTTTGGACTGCTTGATCGCTAATCGGGTTCAACTTTTTATATCAATGGACAGTTCGGATTCATCTGAATTAACGGAAATCAGAAAAGGAGCACGATTTAATTTCATTGAAAGCAATATTAAATGTTTAGAGGATTTACCGAACAGACCTTTTATTATTTTCACAATTCAGGAGGACAACATTCACCGAATTTATGATATTGGAACATTTGCATTTCAGAATAACTGCCAAATTCTTTACAACACAATCCGAAGAGATGAAGGAATTGAAACATTTGTGAGTGCTGTAAATGAAAACTACCAATCAATAACAAAACAATTTGAAAGAGTTAATCAATTATACTGGAATTCAACGTTGCAATGCTTATGTCCCGACCAACTTGCAGGTATTGAGTTACAAAACTCACAATCAACTCAGACACACGGAACTATGAAATGTTGCTCTGCCTTAGAAAAAGAACTTTGCATTTTATTTGATGGCACAACTACACCTTGCAATATGTTTAACCCATACGTTTACGGTAATATATTCCATCAATCATTAAACGAAATTTGGACTGGTAAACAGCGGTCAGATTTCTTGACATCTCACAAAGGTTATTATTACTGTAAAAATTGTGCAAACCTTGGAATGTAGTTATGAGTTCACTTTCAAATTTTCCTTATGGTCAAATATTAGACTATTGGTATGATAAACTATCAGGTAACCGATACAGAACAAAATTTATAGCAACTAAAGCAATAGAGGTTTTTACATTCAAAAATCATTGTAGTAAAAATTCTGCAAAATTTGACTACATTGAATTTCCTGAAGCAAAGAAAAATAATGTTCATAACAGTCCCATCATTAGCTTGGTAATTCCAGCATATGTGAAAAATGAAAAAGATTTGACCGACATATACAATCTTTTTGCCTCAATAGAACGACAAACTCAAAAACCGAATTTTGTAATCGTTGTTGACGACTGTTCGCCTATTTCTTACAAGTATCCTGACAACATTACTTTTATCAGACTTAATAAAAATTCAGGACCAGCAAGAGCAAGAAATGAAGGAAAAGAAATTGCTACGCAATTTCATTCTCATATTATTGCATTTGCCGACACAGACTGTATTTTGAATAAAAATTGGGTTGAAACAATTACAGAGACTTTTCAAAAAGAAGGCGACTTTAATATTCTATCAGGTAACACCGTTTCATTTGACACCCATTGGTTTGGGAAATATCACGACATAAACGGAACATTAAACGGAAGAATCTTAAAACAAACAGACAGACTCTTGTATGGAACAACAGCAAACTTGGCTATTACAGAAGAAGTGGCTAAGACAATTGACTTTAATGAAAATTTTCCTTTTGCAGCAGGTGAGGACATTGAATTTTGCTTTCGAGCAAACAAACAAGGATTTGCAATTAAACATGTTCCGACAATGATAGTTCAACACAATTATGGTTACAATAAAAAGTATTTTTCCAGTTTAAAAAAGTTTAGAGGACTTTTCAAAAAATACGGACAAGGAGAGAAAATACTATTAACTGAAATACCGGAATATTATGCTTATTTTGACAGGACAAATGAGATACCGACAGAGAAAAACGGCCTAATTTCCAGAGGAGTTGCATAGATGAGAGTGCTATTTGTAACAGACTTGCATGGAAGCAAGTGGAAATATGAGCAGCTATTCGAAGTAGCAAAAGAGTTTCGGGCAAATGTAGTCATCAACGGTGGTGACATGCTTCCCAAGGAATGTGAACCATTCAGTCAGGGTGATTTCATTACGATCTTCCTTGACGATCATTTTGCACGATTCAACTCTGCCGGAATATATTATCTGTGCTATCCGGGAAATGATGATCTCAGGATATTCGATGAACTGTTCGAGGAAACCTGCAATAAATATCCATTCGTCGTTTACCTGGCACAAAGTAAATTCGAGATTGAGGGATACGATTTTGTAGGTATGAACTGGGTTGTTGATTATCCGTTCAGACTCAAGGACAGATGCAGGATGGACACAGAGGACTATATTTTCCAGGAGCAATTCGGAACAGGACTGTTATCCAAACCTGATGGATGGCTGGAAATCAATGACTGGTTTACCCATGCAAAAAAGCTCCCAACGATAGAAGAGGAACTGGATCGATTGGTTCATCCCAGGAATATGGAGAATAGTGTGTACGTAATACACATGCCCCCGTCCAGGCTGGGATTGGATAAATGTTATTACGGGGAGGAAGTAGGGTCAAAAGCGATTTACAACTTTTTGGAGAAATATCAGCCAAAGCTCTCGCTGCATGGTCATATACATGAGTCTCCTGAAGTTACAGGAAAATGGAATGCAAAACTCGGCAGAACGATATGCATTCAACCCGGTCAACTTGATGATTTCACTTATGTCAAAATTGACCTGTCAACGATGAACTTTGACAGGATAAAGGAGCAATACGTCACATAACAGCATGTATACGGTTCACTCCCTCACATAATGCTCGGCTTTGCCTCTCACTTCGCATACACCGATACCGTCATACACTGGCAAAGCCTTATTAGGTAAGAAAGTAAGAAAGTAATACCATGGCAACAGAAGTCGAGTTCACAAGAATGTCCACAAAAGGTCAAATAGTGATTCCCAAAAAACTACGAGCAGGATTTGAAGAAGGAACACCATTTGCTGTAATCAGAGACAGAGATACGATTCTTCTCAAACAAATAAAACTTCCTGGTATTAAAGAATTTGAATTTCTTGCAGAAAAAGGAGAAAAGATAGCAAGAGAACGAGGGATCAAAGAAACAGATGTTGATGAAATCGTTCATAAACACCGCAAAGTACAGGATTAAAATATGGTAAAGGTAGTTGCTGATACCAATATTTACATTTCAGCTTTGTTCTGGCGCGGGAATCCATACAAGTTCATCCATCTATGCTTTGAGGGAAAAGCCAAATTGGTTATCTCAAGGCAAATCATCGATGAACTCGAAAGGATACTTTTAACTGACGGGAAATTTGAAATGCCGCGAGAAGATGTGGCTTTATATTCCGAAATAATCTTAAGCCATGCTGAATTTGTCTCTCCCGCATTCACTTTGAACGTCATTGTTAAGGATCCAGCAGATGACAGGATATTGGAGTGCGCTGTTGAAGGTGAGGTGGATTATCTGGTTTCAGGCAACAAACATCTTCTTGATGTTAAGGAATTCCGGGGGATAAAAATCGTGACAGTAAGGCAGATACTTGAATTCCTCGGAGTTTGATATAATAACTTCAGCTATGCACTTCTTAACTCCGGAAAATCCAGCTTATATGGGATTCATTGGACGAATCCGCCCGAGTTCCGCATCGCATTGCGAAATCTGGCGTCAGCCTAATTATCCCTTGAGCTCTTGCACGAGGTGCAGAGAAAATATTTGATAATGCTGTGAGAGGTGCTGGAGTACCAAAAAGACGTTTCCATTCACAGTCTAAGACCTAGTTTTGCCACACATCTGTTATAATGTGGGGTGGATTTAAAATATATACAGTAACTATCAGGACATAAGAGCAGCAAGACTATGGAATATATACTCATGTCAGCAATAAGGATTTGAATCGTTTAAAGAGCTTACTTGATTTAGAGAAAAAAGAGATGGCAAGAATTGGTCGAAATCAACCATGCCCATGCGGCAGTGGAAAAAAATATAAAAAGTGCTGTTATGAAAAAAATAACATAAACCAAATACTTTTAGCAAAAGGTTTTGGCAAAAATTTGCCAAAAGACGCAGTTATAACTACTAATACCCAACAAGAAAAAATGTCAGAAGTATTACTTGAATTTGCAGAACCTTTGCTCGATGAATGTGAAAATGAAAAAACATTTTATAAAGCACTCCAGATTTGTGCAGTAGCCTGGAATTCTTCATTTCTTTCTCCTGAAGAAAGAAATAAATTAATTGATGAGAGTTTTAATAAATATATAAACGATAATAACGAAAGAAAAATAGCAAAAGAAATTTTATCAAGAATGCTGGAGCGAAAACAAAAGAAATTTCAAAATATAAAAAGAATGATAATGGATTTTCAAATTTCTTATAAAGATGGGCAACGGCATTTATATGTAATATCATCATCAACAACTGAGTAATAAGAAGACTTCATCTAACAGAGGATGAAAAGGAAATCGATGATTTCCCAAAATTGCCTTCAGCAACTTCTTTTATCTGCAAAATGATAGATGACATGGGATAAAAAAGACAGTCATTCTTTCGGTATTTCCCAGAATAGATATATATGTAGTGCGTTTCTACAGTTCAATCATGGGTTCGATCGAAGGTTAAGATATGGCAGAATACGGAGAATGAAATCGCAAAGGGGCAACCCTCAGTGACGTAACGGCAAAAAAGGAATATGGAGTGAGTCGGGACTTTATTGTGGAGGGCATTAGAGCCGGCAAACTGGAATACCGAGAAGGAGCGATTTGGGGTAATCCGTATCTCAGGATCTTGAGAAGTCAGCTTGAGCGGTATATCGTTGAGAAGCTTGGCGCAGACTGCTTGTCCAGCAGCAAGAATCGGATAGAGCTGCGTAAGATCAAAAAGGAAATGGCTGACCTGAAAAAGAGATTGGATGAGCTTCAGGCTCGAAGAATGGAAATCGAGACGACGATGGGGAAATAGAAGACCGAACCAGCCCTTCCAGCGTACTGCGCTGCCGCTGATGGCAATCAATACCACTCTTCAGATTCTATCAGTTTATCTGCTTCACTTTGTTTGATTTTGATAATGCCTGTGAGCCTATCTACAGGTTCAGAAGAATCTTCAACAATGGGACAAGTTGCCAGTTGGTTTTTCATCTCTGATTTCCGGTAAGTAATGTGGCTTTTCTGGCATTCCCACTTTCCCGATATCTTGGAATAGACAAACGATCACGCAGCTCTCTTCGCTTATTTCTGGCGCGAGGATATGGGTGGGTCGATGTTTTCCTTTTCGATTATGCTCATCTTTCAAAGATCGTGGAAAAACGATAGCAATAGACAGCTTATTTAAAAACTTAACTGAAAAATGGTTTGTGCAATAGCGATTTTACTCAGCTTTCAGAAAGTTTGATTTTTTAAAATCGCTATGCTTATAGCCCGTCAACTTTCCAATATTTTGAAGTTACACTTATATACCAATATTATAAATAAGAATTTTCGTCATCAATAAGACCATTTTTGTATTATAGTTTTTTAGGCCATATGCTTTTTCGCTATCCAATGAGGCCTTCTTCAAACATCTTTGAAACTCCAGTTATGTAGGTGATTTTGGCAGTGATGGTCTTGCCAGTGCCGCAGCATGCTGGGATTGGTTGGGAGAGCTGGGTGTTTTTATTTTCCAAGCTTATTTTCTACCCATTCAACAAGCCTTTGGGCATCCTTTAGCATTTCCTGCGCTTCACTTTGTTTGATCAGCCTATCTTCATATTCAGCAGCATTCTTCAACGATATTATCCTTCTTGCTTGTTTCAGCTTTGATTCGATTTCAGATCTTTCAAACGGGAGACTGCCCAGAAGTTCTATTGCCTGCATATGATCCACTCCACCATGGCGTATCTGTAGAAATTTAGCACAAACCGCATCGCATGCACTAATGACAGCATGGATTGATAGGACTGCTGCTGAGTTCCAATTCTCTTTCTCAACCTCCATTAAGGCGCCTTTTAGAAAATCCCTGGTTTTGGTGAGATATATTTTGTCTGAACCTATCCTTGCAGGTTTGGTAGCAATTCCTCTTACCATTCAAATCCCTCTCGCTTGAAAATTATCTCACCATTTTTTATTTCCCTGAAAATTGATCTGATTTTCAAGTCTTGAAGTTCATCCTCGTTCTTTATCATTAGTGATACAGGATTGCCGAATTTATTTTGAGAAATATTTGTTATATCTGTCAATTTATCCTCAAATTTTGACTTTTCACCTTTGCAGACTATAAAAATATCTACATCACTGTCTGCTCTTTCCATGCCTTTTAAGATGCTGCCAAAAAAAACTGCAAGCTCTATTTGAGGCAGGCTTTTGACTGATTCTTCAATCATATTTTTAAGTTCTACAAGAACATTTCTCTCAGCCTCAAAATTGCTTTTCAGGAGCTGATAAAGAATATGTTCTTTGTTCAGAGAATATAGATTTGCTTTACCGATTCGCTTTCGGTCTAACAATCCATTGTCCATGAAAGATTTTACGTTCCTGTGGACGCTTGCCTGCGGTATTTCCGCTATCCTATCAAGTTCACTTTCTGTGAATTCCTTTTCAGGATATGTGAAGAATGCCCTGAGCAGTCTCACTTTTGTCTTATTGCCAAACATTTCATCCAGGATATTGTGAAATTTCATAATTATCTATTCATTTTTGAATCAATTTATTCATTTTTGAATTGATAAAGGTTTTGTATTCGAGATTATTTGCTTTTTCACGCATGTTTCTTGCAGCTTCTTTGGAGAAGGTGAGGGCGATGCATGTTGAAATAAATGAAATTTATTGCAGTCCCGCCTTTTATGACAAGTTTGTCCGTTAAAAACTCAGTATCATAGATCGTTCTGAGCAGGTCGGCAAGCCTGAAAACCTTTTCCAGAATGTCTTTTTGGAAATTTGTCTTCTCTGAAAGACTCTCATAGTATTTCCTGTCAGGCTTAAGCAACTTTCATCAACTCTGTTATGTTTTCAGGTACGATAATGTTCCATTCTTTCTTATAAACTCCTTTTGTTCCAGAAAGAAGATAATAAGTTCTCTGGCTGAGATGTTCCCTTATGCTTTCAAGAATATCTTGCGAAACATTCAATTCACTTTTCAGGCGATCGAGGATGAAACCAGTCCTGTGATACATGCTTTTTTCCTTGAAAAGGTCAAGATATTCCAATAGCTTTTTATAATTAAGACCGGGAAATGCTGATATGCTTTTTGTAAGCTCTTCGATGCCGCCAGCATATTCTAGGTTCCTGATGCAATCCAGAACGGTCCTTTCCCTGTCACTGACATTTATTTCGAGAGTTCCTCGTTGAATCTGCTCAATTCCGAACATGTATTTCGTATTTATGATCTTATAGGAAATGTCCTGGTATTCGAATGGTCTTAAGATCTTGTTCGTTGAAATATATGTGATATTCTGATAGGACTGCGCTACTCCGCGTATTTCAAGTGCTGTATGGTGCGAGATGAAATAGGGTCGGGCTAACTGTGATGCAACAAGGATCCTGTCGATAGAAAATTCTTTTCCGATCATTTGCGCCGGAACGATGGCAAACAAGCCGCGCCTGACCTGCCTGATAAAACCTTTTTTTTTCAATCTGAAAAGTAGCTGTCGTGCTGTTTTTTTGTTTGGAATGAGCTCATATGCATCGCTATTCCTGAAAACTTCTTTCTCATAGAAACCAAAATATAGTTTATGTTCCAGTGGGCTTAGATTTACGTTAGTTTTGCTGTTGTTATACATATATGTAGATATACTGTAAAATATGTGTAATAAGGTTTATAAAACTATTGTCCCGGAATCTTGCATTCCACAGAAATGCCTGATCCAGCAATCTGGTCAAACGTGAGTATCCCGGAGGGGTCGATGTTCTCCTTTTCTACCATGTATGCGATCTTGGCCGTTATGGTCGTGGTCTTGCCAATGCCTGCGCCTGCGAGGATCGGTGGGGGGCTTGTGTGTGTTTTATGGCTTCAAACTGGCGGGGTTTTAGAGAACAGGGGAGGGAGTCTAACAAATATGCACCACCTATCTAATAGGGTTACCGAATAAGCCCCGAATATTAATACTTTGCAAGAATTATTTTACATATTATCAAAATGGCAACCACAATTAATAGGAATAAGATGATCAAACTGTTGGATATGGAGGTATAATTTCAAAAAATTGTATAATATATATAGTATTAAATTAAGGCATAGTTTTTTATGATTTATCAATCTATTCCCTATTGGTGTAGGCTTTGGTCGACATATTTACCCCCGAAAAAAGAAGCAAGATAATGTCATCAATACATGGTAAAAACACGAGTATTGAGCTTCGTTTAAGAAAAGCGCTTTGGAAGGACGGTATTAGGGGATACAGGGTTGCCATGAAACTTCCTGGAAGGCCGGATATTGCTTTTCCGAAATACAAGGTTGCGGTTTTCTGTGATGGGGATTTCTGGCATGGGTACAATTTCGAGGAATGGAAAGGGCGCCTATCACAGCATTGGCTTAAGAAGATACAAAAGAACATTGAAAGGGACAAGGAAAATAATTCTAAACTTGAGGATGATGGGTGGACAGTCTTTCACTTCTGGGAGTGGGAGATTTTAGGGGATATCGAGAAATGTAAAAGGAATTTAGTTAGTGTTTTATTAGATAAAAAGTGTGAAAAATGACATGGTATTGGATTATGCCAAGTGGCTCTGCAAATCATCTAAATTTTTAGAATGTTTAATAATAGCCTTTCGAGTTTTAATGCACCAATCATAATCAACATAAATTGTTGTACCATTTTTGTTTATTTTACTTATTAATGTATTTTTATTATCTGGATTTTCAACAGTATGAGCTAATATATTCCTTATTTCAATAATATCATTCTCTATTTCTTTAAATTCATCATGTAGCTTGGTAAGGTAACTTACATCTTCTTGTTTTTCATTTAAAGTTACTTTTCTTTGCTTGCAAATTTTATTAATAAATTCATATTTTTTATATGTCGTAAATCCAACAAAATTAGGTTCAAGAATTTTTTCGAAAACTTTCCGTATTTCATCATCAGGACGACCGAAATAAGATAAAATTAGATTATCCATTTTTGTTTCAATATCAATTGTTTCTGCAATAACCAAACCACGCATATTATTTACATCTTGATTTTTTTTCAAAGTTACATCGATTACTTTTTTTACCTTCTCTAATAAATTATTCCTTCCTCGAACAAAATATACCCCATCAACTAAATCTGATCTAATTTTATCTTCAAAATCATGAGCTTCTGAATAAAAAATGATTTCAGTATATAATTCATGACTCCTTATTTTCTTTATAAGTTCGTCTCCTTTTTCAGATGATCTTAAATTATAATCCATCAGGATTAAATCCCAATCATTGTTTGAAGAAAATAATTTATCTAATCGGGTGCCATCAGCTTCTACATTCAATTCAAGTTTAAAACCCAAGTCATCAATGTAATCTTTCAATAAGCCATGTATCGAGTCCACATAATCAGAATCATCTTCAAATAATAATATGTCGTATTTTAAGTCCATTTTCCCACCTTAATAATAAATTCAGAACCCTTTTCTATTGAACTATTAATTTCAATAGTTCCCTTCATTTTCTTGACTATCTGGGATACATGGTACAAGCCTATTCCTGAACCACCCGTCGTTGTAAAACCAAAATTAAAAATCCGATCTGCAATTTCTGGTTTTATTCCTTTCCCATTATCCTTGACCCTCAATTCAATGCCATTTACATCCAATTTAGCTATATTTAACTCAATATTGGTTGCATTTGCCTTTATAGAATTGTTTATCAGGTTATCAATAATAATAATAATTTCAAGGGGTTTGAATTCGCATATGAACTCTAATTCTTTTTCCAAATTGACCTTGATATTTACATTCTTATTATCAAGTGCTATTTCCTTATATTGGGTATAAACATTCTCAACATATTGTTTTATAAAAGAAACCAAATCCTTCTCAATTTTTTCCGTTTTTAATTCGTAATTTGCTTTGGTAACAAACTTGACAATCGAGGATATTTTTTGAGTTTGCAGGCTTATTTTTGAGATTATGTCAACCAGATCATCGTTGGGGATAGATTTCCCTTTTTCTATTCTGTTTTTCAGGTAAACCAGATGATTATTAATAGTGCTGGTCGCAATGCCTATATGATGTTGGAGTCCAAGTATCTCTTTCTTGTCTTCCCCGGTAATCGATGATAAGAAAAGGATTTCTTTTTCCGCTTGCTTGACTTCCTTTTCTAGGCTTTTGACTTCTTTGTCTTTAAGCTCAACTTCTTCATTCTTGGACCTAATAAAAGTTTTTGTAGCTTTTTTGAAGGATTTTAACTGTAAGTCAATATAATCCTTTTCTTTTTGTGTCGGGACAAATTTTTTTAGGGATTCAACATTTTTAATTAATTCAGGGATTTTCTCTACCTGTTTTTTTTCGAAAATATCCAGTAAATTTGGATTAAAATTTATCTTTTTTTCTGGATCTTTTACTTGGCCAACTAACTCATTGATTAATTTTAAGCTATCCGTTTTTATTTCGTCTGGTGTCTTTGGTAATTTATCGGAACGCTCTGGTTTACGTTCGCTATCCCAATCAATACCTTCTACAACATATTTTTCTAATTTCCTTAGAACCTTTTTAATGAAAAATTCAATCAATTCACTGCGTTCAAGTGTTTTCTCAAGACCACCATCCCGGCTTGAAACTTCCCTTAAATGACGTTGTGAGCCATAGATTTCAATCCTGCCCATCAATTCCCTATTTGCTAAAAATCTCGCAAAACCTTGGCCCTTTCTTTTTTCCAGACCTAGCCAGTCATCGCCTTCATCACCATAAGGGTGAATCCTAAACCCATTTTTATACAAGAAAATTGAACCAAAGTTCTTAGGTTCTAGACCCATTAGTTTTGTGAATGTAGTTTTTGCTTCTTGATTCAGGTAAAAAAGCTTGATCTTGATATCTTTCAAAGAAGAAAAATCATTTTTTTCCTCTATACTGAATATAAACTCTCCCTTGTCAATTAATTCCGTGAATATTTTTTCTCCATTCTCATCTATATTACAATTTATTTGAGTTGTTTTTATACCAAGTTTTTCAAAAACAATATTCTTTACTATGCCGTTTATTACTTCAAAATCCCCCTCATGACGATTTTTTTCATCTTCAATCTGATATTCATCAGAGTTAAGGTAAATGTTGAAATCCTGATTTTCGCCAACTTGTGAAGGATTAATTAACCTCTGGAGATGTCTTTTTAATTTTAGTAGCTTATCCCTACTCCAGCTATCATTTAATAAAGAAATCTCCAGAACTGTCCCTTTCTGTAAATTAATATTTAAATTTTTGATTTGCGTTTGATTAACTTTTTCATAATTTACTTTAATTTTCTGGAATTCCTCTTTCGAATCCTCTTCAAATTTATTCCAATCCATGTATAACTGGTGGATAACGTCTTCATTTTCTTTTTTCGTATACAGTTTAAGGATGCCACCTAACCTATCGCATGAAAACCTTCCGATACCTTTTGCACCTGCAAAAATCCTTTTCCTTTTTGCAATTTTATCTCTGAAATCTTTAACATTTAGTTCTTTTTCAAAATCTTTTTTTTCAGAATAACCAACAAACAGCCATTTTTTTTCCAAATCATCGCGAGACATTCCATCCCCATCATCTATTATCAGGATTTTGGAGCCTTTGCTTTTGTTTTCTTCTTTTATATTTTGGAAAACTATTTTTACAGATTTGGCATTGGCATCATATGAATTCTTAACAAGTTCAAAAATGGCAATCAAATCATCGGTAATTAACTCTTTGCCAATGATATTCTTTAATCCTGAACTAATTCTAAATTCGAGTTCTTCTGCCATTATACCATCGTTTTCAATACAATCCCAGATAGCTCCACAAATAAAGGTGGAATAGCATTGCCAACTTGGGTGTATCTTGGGACTTCTCCTTTTCTTTTTTTGCCACCAGTAGTGTATTTGTCCCTGAATTCAAACCAATCATCAAAAGATTGAATACGCGCATACTCCCTGACCGTTAAAATCCTTGGCTCAGAATAATGGATATAATCATCTGGTAGTGTTGTTAATGTTGGGGTTTGCGTGTTTTTACCCAAAGGTATAATACTTTTTTTATTTGAGTTAAATTTATTTTTAATATCAACGCTAATATTCTTATCTCGTGGGCAATTTTCCAAGAAATATTCGAATTTTCCAACTGTTTCCTTCTTATGTTTGGCAAACCTATGACTGTCAGGCAATTCTTCATTCAGGTTTCTCCTTAGTAGTTTCTGGTAATCGCTCTCTGGAGTGCCATAAATCCCTTCCTTGAACTTTTTAGAAAATATAGAATTGGTTTCCCCGTGTTTTCTTTCCAAATCTGAAATAGCCTCACCAAGAGTGACTTTTTCCTTTATGCCCTTATTTTTTAGAAATTCGACCTTGTTTTGGACTACGTTTTCAAAAAATAATTCAGGGTTTCCTTCCAGCATCCCTAACAGGATAAATCTCTTTCTCCTTTGCGGGATTCCGTATTCTGAAAAGTCAATAATTTTGGCATGCACATTGTAACCTAATTCCCCAAGTTTCCTCAGGACGTAATTGGAATAGGCTTCTCCTCTTGATTTCTTATTCTTGAATCCAACTGTAAAACCCTTTACATTTTCAAAAAAAAGGATTTTTGGCTTAACTATCCGGATAAATTCTATATAGGAATCCACTAACTTATTCCTTTCATCATTCTTATTCCGTCTTCCAGCAAAGGAAAAACCTTGGCAAGGCGGTCCGCCTGCCACGAGATCGACTTTTCCATTAAGCTTTTCAAGCTCATTTCTGTGATTTTTTAAAACTTCATTAATATCATGTTCAGTAACAGGTAGCCAAATTGGCCAATCAAAGTGGTCCTTTTTTTCAATCAAATTGTATTTCAGGGTTTCAAAAGCCATTTTACTTTTTTCTATGGCGAATATGCCCTTCCAGCCCGCCTTATATAATCCAAGTGAAAGTCCCCCACATCCTGCATAGATATCGATATATGTAAATATGGGGTCATTTTCCATAGGACAATATTATTTATTTTCATATTTAAAACTTTCTCAAATACACAATACTGTTGCTCTACAGTACGAATCTATAGATATATAAAAACAAATGAGTAAATATGTTTTTTTTATATTCCTTCCTTGACAAATTATTATTTTTCTCGGTATATAGAAATCTTAAATAATTGAAAAAAGAGGTGGTGAAGCTCCCAATCGCAGCAGAGCTGCGGGGTATAACGATTGAGATTAGAGGGACGGGTCCTTCTAATTTCATCTACCTTTCTTGCTGGCACTTCTTGCAGTTCCGAGGAATATGTAGATATCATCGACTTCGATCAGGATACATTCCTTTGATGATTGGTATGAGTTTAAGAATAAATATACAACTGGCGGAATTCATAGGAAAGAAGAAGTACCCGTGTATACACAAGTTGGAAATGCAATACCTCCACTATTCGCTGAATTATTAGGTAATGTATTAAAGAAATACTCTGAATATAGGTTGATTTCTGCTTGTAAATAAAAGTGAAAAGAAATCATTATAATAATAAATTAATTTAAAATTTTAGAAATCTAACAATCAATAATAGTAATGTTTTTATATTAAGCAGTAAAATCTAAACTGATTTAAGGAGATGTTTTCTTGGAACAGGACAAAACAATGAAAGAAATCGGCAGTGTGGACTTGGTCCCTTCACCTCGTGTATTAAGAATGCTGGGAAACATTGAATTCGAAAATTGGCAATGTCTAGCTGAACTCATTGATAACTCAATTGATGCATTAATGGAAAGTGGGGGAGGTACTATCGGAATTACTACGCCATCACCGAGTGAATTTGACAGTGATCCAGGTGCATTTGTTAAAGTATGGGATGACGGCCCAGGGATGTCTAAGGAACAACTTCAAAATTGTTTGAAAGCTGGTTATTCCAGCAATGATCCCTTGTCACGCTTAGGCTTGTTTGGAATGGGATTCAATATTGCTACTGCTCGCCTTGGAAAGACAACACAAGTCATAACCACCAGAAAAGGTGATAGTTATTGGACTTCCGTGGTCATTGACTTTAAGGAAATGGAAAAAAGTGGGAATTACGTTAGGCCACTTTATAGCATCGAAAAACTTGATCGTGATATTCATGGTACTCAGGTCATTATAAAGAATTTGGGTGAAAGGGTCAGGACTATAAGGAAGCAATCACTTAATAAAAAAAATTTATCACGAATTTATTCCCCCGTCCTCCAAAAAGGAAAAATTAAAATTATTATTAACAGTGACGAACTAGAAAGCAGGGGACATTGTATTTGGGGGAAAGACAGGTCTGTCGAAAGAGGTGGAGAAAGGATACCAGCATATCTAGAAATAAACAAGAATTTTGGAAAGGAATATTACTGTATAAACTGTTGGGAATGGATTGATGGAGTCCCGGTGCATGAAGGGATAAAAGCGATAAAATGCCCGGGATGTGGTGATGAAACTGGAGTCATTGAAAAAGAAAGGACTCTTAGTGGGTGGCTTGGAGTACAAAGACATTATGATCCCGAAAATTATGGTATTGACTTAATCAGGAATGGGCGTGTAATCGAACCTTTATGCAAGGATTTCTTTTTTTGGATGAACCCCGTTACGGGGGAAAAGGATAAGGAATATGTCCTTGATGCTACATTTTTGGGCGGGCGTCTGGTAGGAGAATTGAATATCGATTTTGTCCCACTCACTTACATGAAAGATCATTTTGAAAAGGCTGACAAAAGATGGAAGGAAGTTGAAAACCATATCAGGGGGAATGGACCCTTAAGACCAGAAAAAGCGAAGGAACTTGGTTACCCTGAAAACAATTCCCCATTAGGTTTATTGTACAAGGGATATAAGAAAGCAAATAGGGTTGGGAAAGGTGACCTTTATCCTGGTGATGAAAATGGAAAGGGTGTCAATGAAAAACTTAAAGAATGGGCCGAAAAATTTCACATGGGGGATCCTGAATACCAAGATGATACAAAATGGTGGGAACTTGTCGAAATCGCTGAAATGGGTAAGAGGTCTTCTGGTGGAAAAACGCCTGAGCTCCCGATACCTTGTGGTGTAAAAGAGCCTGACATCCCGGAACCTTCGGGTGAAAAAACGCATACTTCTGCACCAGAAGTATTAGATGCTATTTCTAAAACGACTGAAGAACGTGGTGAAAAAGACGACGAAAAAGAAGAAATCCAACAAATCGAAAAGGATGTTTTATTGTCCCAAGAATATGAGGTAGAAGAGCTCAAAGAGACCGGGATTAATGTCACTGTAAATAAGCTAATAACAGGGAACATCGATGGCTTGCCGATAAAGCTGGAAATTAAATCAAAAGATCATTGTGAGGTAATATATGATCCAAATCATACGATTTTCAATGGTTTTAACTTAGAGCCCCTTGATTTGATATTGTTAGAAATATCTCAAAAATTCAGCCAAAGGAAAGATGATCCAAGGGAATGGCCCCCTTCAAAAATATTTTCGCTACTCAAAGAAAAGTATTCGGCTGATGAAAAACTCTCTCCTGCGGTCCTTTCAGAAAAGGCAAACGAAATTCTGGTTTCTATAAAGAAATACCTTGTAAAGAAGAATGTTCCTGTGAAGGCTTCCGATATTGAAGAATCAGTAATAAATGAAGTCCGTAATAATGTATTGTCAAGAATTGAGAAGGGAGAAGAGGAAGTAACTTCCTTACTTAAAACAACACGTTATGTTTCTTTTGCACCAGAAGAAGAAATCCGCAATATCTTCGTCAAAATGCCAGAGATCTTCCTTGATGGCAAATACTGGAAATTACCATATGAGGGTCTTGGTTCACCTTCGTTGAAGGATAATGTCGTCAGGTCATTTTCATCTTACATTAACGATATTTTATGGTTAAAGCGGGAAGCAAGGGATTATGACCCTGAAATTATGCCAATTGAAGTCGAATATAGGCTACAAAGGGCCTCTTATAGCCTTAAACTCTTAGAGGCTTACCGTGAATAATTCGGTTGCGTCTGGATTTCTATGCATCAAGAGGATTGAAAAAGGGCCTTGGCAAGCTCTTGAAAGGTCTGTAGCAAGATTATTCGAGCACCAAGGGTGGCCTCACGTAGCATTAATTGGTGGATCTGGCGATCATGGCGGGGATATTATTGTATCAGATGAAAGTCAAGAGTTTATTATCCAAGTAAAGTTCAAAAACGATAGCTCTACAGTTGTCCAAAAGGTAGCAATTATAGAAGTAAAAAATGCAATGGATTACTACCAGATAAATAAGGGATATGTGATAACAAATACGAAATTATCCCCCCATGCTAATGAATATCTTCATGTGTTAAACAAAACAGGATATAATATTGGAAAAATTGAAGGCATGGATTTATTACGATTATACCAAAAGTTGGCTAGTGTTCCTGCAAAGGAATACACTCCTTACTCATACCAGATTCAAGTATTAGATTCATTGTGGAAAAATTATTCAATGGGTGCAAAACGAACAATGGTAGCCCTTGCAACAGGCCTTGGAAAAACATTTGTGGGTGGAACATTCATCAAGATGGTTTTACGTGATATGCCTGATGCACGAATCCTTGTTCTCGCTAACCAGAAACCATTAATAGAACAATTTGAAAAAGCCCTCTGGAAACATTTGCCAAAAGAAGTCAGTACACATATTTGGGATGGAATAGAAGAACCGAGTTATACTCAAGGAATCACACTTGCAACTTTCCAAAAGTTGGCAAATGTTGTTAACTTTGAAAGGGAAATTGGCAGTTTTGAAATAATAATAGTTGACGAAGCACACCATGCCCCATCAGCGACCTATAATAATTTAATTGAGAAATTAGAAACAAATTTTTTAATAGGAATGACAGCTACACCCTGGAGGACAGATAAGAAAGATTTACAAGATATATTTGGCCCACCATGCAATAAGTGTGTCATAGATATTGTTGAAGCATTGAGAAATGGTTACCTATCCAAAGTTGATTACAGGTTATTTTGTGATAATATTGATTGGGATATTGTACAAGTCAAATCCCAGAAAAAATACACGATAAAAGATCTTAACAAAAAATTATTTGTAGAAAGCCGGGATGACGAAATTTTAAGTCAAATCATTAAAATTTGGAAAAATATGAATCCAAAAAGAGCAATAATATATTGTGCAAGTATTGACCATGCCCAAAGAATGGAAAACCTACTAAGAGAAAGGGGATTTACGGCACGTTGCCTTCATAGCACTCTTGATCCAAGAGAGTCTGAAGAGAGGCTAAGAAAATTCAGGCAAGGGAAAATCCAAATATTGACTGCTATGAACATGCTTAATGAAGGTGTGGATGTTCCCGAAGTAGACCTAATTGTGTTCCTAAGAGTCACACATAGTCGAATAATATTTCTCCAGCAATTAGGAAGGGGTTTAAGGTTGTCTGAAGGAAAGGACAAAGTAATTGTCCTTGATTTCGTTGCAGATATCAAACGTATAGCAGCCACTTTGGACATTAATTCCGGAGTTCTTAAAGATAAAGAGAAAGAAATTATGAAAGACAACTTCGCAGTGAATTTTTCATCCCAAAATGCTCAGAGTTTTTTTGAAGAATACTTACGAGATCAAGCACAAATAAACCAAGATAGTTCGGATGATGAGGTAATTCTATTTCCTTAATATTAAATATAAATAATTAATATGGAATTGCATACCTCAACAATAGTGACCTGTTCATAAATGGAGAACATTAAATCAGAAGAAACCGCTAATCAGGAGGAAAATAAAAAAAAATAGGGAATGATTAATTATTAAGGAATATTATTTTCTATTCGGTTCATGAAATAATTTGTTGATATCCTATCTTAATGAGTTTCTTGATTATTTCTTTAGTACACATTTCAACATCCCCAAGGATCTCCCATTCCCAGAAATGTAGGACTGTCCATCCATATCTATCCTCTTTAAGTTTAATATCGTTTTCTTTATCCCTCTCAATATTCCTTTGAATCTTTTTAAGCCAATGTGGTGATAAGGTACAATGGTTGATCCAAAACTAAATAGAGATAAGAGGACAATAGGATAAAACAATGACCCGAATCGATGTTCCATCCGAAACACTTGTTGTTGAAATGGGAGAAGATGGGTTGAACATACTGGAAACCACTATGCAGATGTCGTGCAGGGACGAAAGTGCCCCGATTGAATGCGACATATGTTCAAAACCGCTTGGAAAAATGAAGGACGTGAAACATGTAATGTCCCCTGAATCAATTACAATTGCGGTAAGGAATGGTTTCAAGCCTGAACAAATGCTGAAAGCACTGAGAATATGCTCAAAGAGGAGGGTGAGGAAAACCCTGCTGAAATCATGGAAATAGTACTTACTTCTTGGAAATCCATCGTTGATAAGAGCGAAACCCCATGGGCGTTATGTGAAGACTGCTATAAAAGCATTCAAATATATATCAAAAAGCGTGGACGTTAAGGATGCTAAAGTACGAGCCTGGTATCCGCACATATTCTTTATTATTTTTAGGACTAATTTTTTCTCCTTTTTTCCAGGAACGTTTTCAAATCTCGTTTTTTCATTCTTTTAAATATGGGCAAATCTAAATAATCTTCAACTCCATCTGGAGTTTCTGCATCATAACATTTATTTTTATAAATAACCCACATATGGGGTGTTAGAATATCATCACCATCAACTTGACTTGATTCCTGCAAAGTAGCTTCATCGCCTATTTCATATGCAATAGTCATGGCAAACCATGAACAGCCAATCTTATTGATCTCCTGCGGATTTTTCCCCCATCCCTTTGATTTAAATAATTCTTTTGTTGACTCAATAATTTCCCCAATGCTTTCTTTCATATTCTGACCTTCCATTTGATTCACCTTCTTATCTCCCATCTTCATATTGCCGCCGACTCCATAAAGCCTCTCAAAGTCTGCCTTTTTTAGCCAAATGCGATAAGATAGGGATCAAAATTAGACAGGATGAGGACGCAGGACAAAGCTAAATTGTTCAATGATACAAAGGCTTTTGAATAACTGTTTGGTGACTTATGATTTGAGGTGATATATGTTAATTCCCAATATCCGCTCCTGCTATTGGTATCGCTTCTATATGTCATCCCCTCCTCTGAGACGTGAAGAGAACGGCAGCCATCCTCCTTGCCATTTCCCCACTGGTAAACTCCAATTCAAACTTCCCGTTCTTGTAGAGTTTTGAACTCACGAGGACGGGGTCAATGATCGCGAACTTATCCCAGAGGTTCTTCTGGTAGTTATCATACAAGTTCGCTATCAAGCCGCCATTGACAACTCTCGGATCCGCATCCTGCAATTGTATTCGGATAAGTTTCTCCAGGGAAGTTATGCGGCTCCTGAAGTCCCACATCCCGTCTGGCGAGCCACCGTACTTGCTTTCTGTAACTGAATGCCTTAACACGAGTGACTTGCCCCTGACCATATCCTCTGGTGAGTTTATTCCCCTGTATGGAAACAGGAGGTCAGCTTCTTTGAGGAATTGTGCTTTCAATTCATCTTTCGCAGTGTCATACTTGGACCTGAATATTGCCATCACTTTGTCTACAGTAAAATAGCGAGGAGCTTGCTTGTCGAGTGCTTTGCTAATCTCATCCACATCTATATTGACATTTGAGTTCTCGAACTGTGGCCTGAGCACAGCCCGTATAGCTTTATTGCGGGCATCCTTAACCAGGTCTCCAAGCGGTTCTTCTCTCCTATCCGCGTTGAATCTGTCTGACTCCGGCAGAAGGGCATTTATATTCTCTACCAATCTCTTTGCCTCCGACCGGCAGGCCAAGAGCTTGCTGTATTCTTCTTCTAAATTTTTATGATCTAATTCCATTTATATCACCTCATTACCCGGCAACACATCCTTGAGGATGTCTTTTGTGTACTCTTCAACATTTACGTTTTCAGCATTGAACGCATAATCCGTATACGGTGGCTCATTATCGCCGACCTTTATGGCATCAATATCTATCACCCGGTACGTTACTCCTGACCCTTTTGTGGCCGCAGCGGTGACGACACCGCCTTCTATTACTATCATTATTTCTGGTTCTGCCATAATCACACCTCCTATATGTTCATGGTCGGATATGCCAGGCTGACCGATAGTTGCGCTTCATTGTCCATCGTTGATATTACCTTGACAGTCTCCACAAGACGCATTGCTTTTGCTGCATTCCTGTCTTCCAGGAACAGCATGTGCCTTATGTCGTAGTTGATCATTTCGAAGAGGTCAGTCTTAAAGCAAGCATCACACCTTTCGCACCAGTCAACAGTTTTCCCGGACAGGGCTCTTCCTATCAGTATTTCCGCATGTTTTGGCGTATGATATCCGATACTGCCTTCGACCATCGCCGCTACCAGCCACTCTTTTCCTTTTTCTTCCACCAGTTTCTTCAGGTCAGCCGGGCCATTTATTCGCGCAGGTTCTTCCATAAATCACACCCCTGCCGCTACCCTGGTTGGAGGCAGCAGTGTCCCGAACAAATATGCTGCAGATTCTTTGATGGTGCCTGAGCCCTTCTTGTACCAACGCCCGAATACCTGTTCGTGTTCTGATCTATCTATATTCAAGTTGAAATCGGCTTCCGATAAGTTCCAGAGGCTCAGAGCTATGCGTTTGATATGACGTTTGTGCTTCTGGTGGCACTTTTTGATTTCTTCTTCTGTGACGTGCGACATCCAGTTTATGTGCGAAACCCTGTATTCCTTAGCCTGGTCGTCGAGGATCAGGTTAGTCTCCAGGACTTCTTCGAAATCCGCAATGATCTTCGCTTTCTTTTCTTCAGACACACCTGAGACGATTTCCAGAGTGCTGACAACGAATGTTTCCCATGACATATTCAATTACTCCTTCTGGCTCTGTCCAGCCAGTTTTTAAGGGGACTCAATTTCCTGAAAACGCCTGATTTCAGCACCGCAGTGCGAAATCTGGCCACGATCAAAAAGGAGCTACAGACCGTTGATGATGGCGCACGGCCTTGCCGAATCTGGCTTTACATTCAGGCTCCCCGGCAGCCTGATAAGCCTTGTAAAATCAGTCGTCACCACGGTATCGATCTCCACCCAGTTCGGATTGATAATCTTTCTTTCGCGCCTCATCTTGTAATGTCCGAAAAAGTCTGCGATCTCCCTGCGCTCTGGATTGCTCAATTTCTGCACGCACTCATCGTGCACATGGACATGGAACCCACGGCTACCCGAATCAACATATAGAAGTTTCTTGAATCCCAGGTCATCCTTCAAAATCAACAGCAGCTTCTCGCTCTGTTTCTTCGCTTCCCTGAGCGTGGGTCTTTTCAGGTGGTCGTAATCTATATCAAACACCATGTCAGACCCTCGCCAGCCCTTTTTCTTATCTTCCATGGGATATGCTGCCGGGTCTGCGTACTTTGATGAAGAGAAATATACATGATCAGGCGCAGTCTCGATGAGAAAAGTCCTGAGCTTCTGTACTGATGAGAACGCCCTGTGCCTTACCATCTTTTCACCGTTCTTCCTGAATCCGAACTCCCTGCTCGTGAAGTCAGAGGGCTCATAGATGGGAGCATGCCAATAATAATCAGAAATGCTGCTCAGGATATCACCTTTTTAGTTTGCTGCTTGTTCTGAATACACAACTTTCTTCTGTAGAATATCAGTGGGTGCTTTATTTTCTTGCACTGTGTCTTGCCCGGGCAATTACCATTAGTCGTCATGGTCGCGCAGGTGGGACAGGTATAAGCCTTTCCCGACGCGCCTTCGATATGATTTATCTGGTAATTGGTATCCTGCTCTCTGAAGTCAGGCGATGCCCTGAAGATCTCCGTTATCTTCTCTGGCTTCATACCTATATTGAGCAGGAATATCGTCATCGCGAACCGCATCGAATGGGATAGATTGACATTTGCCTGGGCATCTGCTATTGCCGAACTTATACACGGCGGGAAGCAACCTGGACTTACTTCACTGAATCCTTCCTTACTGAATCCCTGATTATTTGTACGGATGCTGGCTGCTTCCTGTACCTCATTGATGTGCTGTTTCAGCGCTTCTCTTAATTCCTGCGGCACTTCATGGGGCAGTCCGAACTCCACCTTCTTCCGTACAACCTCCTCCATCAGGCGCGCGAAGTCACCTTTTGATATTGTCAGCATGCCTCCCTTCACAGTACGGCTTGAAAGTTTCCACTTTGGCTCATGCAACACATGGGCATGGTGAATGTAATCTGTGAAGTGTATGGTAGCGCTCATGGTTCTGGCGTCTACTGTTGTACTTATGCCGAAGTCAGCAGCCAGTTCTCTCAGTCTATCGGCCCTGAAGCTCATAATGTGTTCGTATGATAACCTGGCCAATGCGAGTGCATACCTTTTGGTGAGATATGTATTGTTGATACTTGAAATGATTATCCTGGCAACCGGATAAGCCAGCAACTCTTTATTCGCAGCAGGTTCGTTATATCTTCGATATTTTAGTGTGCCGTTCTGCAGTGCTTCAAGGACACGTCCCTTAGCCGCCGATCGGACGCTTTCATAGGCTGGATCTGTGCATATATCAACTGAACCAACAGGGGACTCATTCATATATTCCATGGCGCCTGTGGTACATGGGATATTAGCGAAATCTATTATGTCCATTAACCCTCCTGTTCTATGTCTTTACACAATCCTCTGGGTTTTCATTCCACGCGCAAGGCTTCATAGTACCTATCACAGCACCATTATTGATAGTGCACTTCTTATCGGCTTTCTGATCAAAATGCCGGCATTGTCCTTTTATGCAATCATCAGTAAAGATGAACCGTACTTCGACAGAGGGGACTATTTCAATCTGGATGTATGCTGTGGGCGAATATATTAACTCCAGGCTTGAGACCTTTCTTACATGGTTACATCTCGCACCAAAGATCTTCAGACCACAGGACTTACATTCATTTGTCTCGATAGGCCGTCCGGAGGGGCGGCAACCTATTATCCAACCCCCGTTCTTCACGTTCCTCATCGCTGTTATGATCTCGATATCGTTATCACTGAGTTTATCTGTTCTCAGGCGAGCTACATGATGATGTTCCTCACACCAGCCAATGCCCTCTACCCACCACTTGCCAGTCTTGGCAATCTTCTCAAATGCCGGATGAAGGGAATTTAAGAGAGTCTGCATATTGAGTGACAGGACATGCCATGGGACAAACGTATTATCTGGCTTCTTCATGTGTGATTCCCCTCTGCTCAGCAGCAATCTTAGCTGCACGAACGATATCCTCTATAGACGCCTTCTTTTCTATCAGCTCTTCGACCTTAACCACCAGGGGGTTCTTGTCATCCGCAAATATCTTCTGTAACTTTCTCTCGCCGAAGTTCTCTAAAGTGGTAACGTCGCCCTCTTCTTTGTCTCTGTTTCTAGTCATCTCAATCACTCTATCTAAAGCTATCTTCAAGTAATATAAGTATTACTATTGTAATACAAACCCACCTATCTTTCTCAACTCAATACCAAGTTCCTTCGCTGACTGGTAATATTAGCTCTCCTCTGGCAGCATAAAAGTCAAAACAGGTTCTGCGTTGTCTCCAGGACCGCAGATCGCTTTGATGCTCACAGTTTCCATCTTTGGGGTTCCTCTCGTTGAGGACATCTGAAATATAGTCTTGAAGAACATTGTCTGAGGTGCATCTCTTTGAGATTCTATGACTTCATCTCCCGCCTTCTTTGTCGCCTTGGCGCTGAAGCGGAACATTGTGAGAACATCCCATAATCTGCCCTGGAGATCCTGGATACCTTTCAGACTCTCCGGCACCTTGATGTAACCTTCCCACAGTCCTTGCGAAATCGCTACTGGATAGACTATACCAGCTTCCTTTGCAGTCTCGGTGACATCTATAAGTACACCATCGGCCAGTGCCTCGGCGCAGGAGTAGGAACTAATCACCTCCCCAAACACATCTTTTACTGACGGTTCTTTTATTTGTATCTCAGTCGCAATATCCGTCAATGATGGCAAACCGCCCCTGGGCATACCTATGGGATAAACAGTCTCCGGCTTGACGGACGGTTCAAACGGCTTCGAATAATCCCCGGCGACTACCCAGGCAACATAATCACCCAAGTTACTCGTTCGCTTCATGGACTCGCCGAACCCCGGCTTCTTCATATTTGTGAACAAGTATTCATTATAGAGAACAATAGGGTCATCCGCACCGCACGCATCCGTTATTATATCGAACCCTGGGACTTCATCGACAGCAATCATCTCGCACAGTTTCTGAAGGTTCTCCGGTCCGACTTCATACCTTCTTGCCCAGACATCTATTGAATGTGTAATGCTGCGGGCAGATAGTGAAACTATCTCCCACCCTGGACAGCCTTTCTTATGGCTGTGATCATCTAATAACAGATACTGGCCGCCATTCGATGTGCCCAATGTGTAGTGGTACTTCAGCGCAGGGTCTTCCATGAAGGGCTCTAAATCCACGATCTTGCCTGCATAATAAGCTGCAAGAACCTTCTTGCAATGTGGACACAGATATGCGGATAAGCACTGGAAGTCCACGGGAATTATGTCCCGCTTGTTATTGTTATAGAAGTATATTCTTCTGTTCTTTACTTCGATCATTCTCTCGCTCCTTCGGTCATCATTGCTCCGCTGGCTCTGGAATGAGTGCTTCTTCTATTTCTTCCTGGCATTGCGGGCAAAAGTATCGTGGAGTCCCATTGTTCTCCGCATTGAGATCGTATTCAATCTCTTCACCTATGTTCATAGTGCCATGTCGCTCTTCTAAAACCTCAATGTGGCTAATTTGAGTGAAGCAGTGTGGGCAGTCAATAGTTGGCTTTTCGCCTGACCCTTTGATAACTGGTGGCATATCTAACTCAACCATGCATCAGACTCCTTTTCCCGTGCCCAGAACCTCGCGTACCTTCTGTGCTTCACCTGTTATCTCATCCATGCTGCTATCGACCCGGGAGCGGAACTCTTCCAGGTTCTCCGCGGATTCCAGTGCATCCAGCACATCCGACTGTATCGTCTGAGCATAGTGCTTCAGTTCGTCTATCTGCTTCTGCACGTATGCCGGCAATTCTTCATATTTTATGGTGTTCTCCATTCAGTTTCGTAATTTTACTAACCTTCTTTCCTGAACACGCCAGATTTTGGCACGACGTGCAAAATCTGGCAGCAATGAACCTTAAAATGGGGGTTGTTTTCAGAGCAATCGTTTCTGAATGCGTGAACCCCGAACCTTCATGGTAAAAGAGAGGTCTTTACAATTTATCAGTCTTCACCACATAAACATCTTCTGTCTCTTTCCAGTCATCGTTCAGATGCAAAGCTTCAACCCCGCAACCAAGATTTTTTATACTCTCAACCATATCCATATTCAAGCTACTACTCTTGAAATCAATATCTGGAGCAACGATAAAAAATTTCAGATTCTCGATATCCGCATCCCATCCCAGTTGAATTATTCTTGGCTTTATCAGGTCTCTGTATTTAACAAACCATTCGACATACAGGCTTTTGGACAGGATTTTGCCATTGCTGCTGTCAAAAAGAACGGCATTTAAATCTTCAGTATCGTTTTTAACTTCAACGATAGCCAATGCCTTACTTTGGCTTTCCTTGGCCAGAATATCGACATACATCCGCGCGTATCTATTTTTAGCTCGTCGTATCTTACCTACCGGTGCTTCGTAATATAAGAATTGAAGATCAGCGCCGGGTAAACCGCCATTTTGCATTTTTTCGATCAGCAGGGAGTGAAGCCATTTCTCACGGAAGCCGATTATCTTGTTCTTGCGAAGTTCTATCAGGTTCTTTGCTTCCGAGATAAAGTGAACTCGCAGGTCCGCTTCTGAGACAGGCGGGTTCATCTGTCCCTGAAATACAAAATCCATTGTATCCTGATGAACGCTCGTATAACCCTGATTCAGGATATTCTTTCTCAGCGTCAGTACAAAATCCCTTGAGTCGAGATTTATTTCAGCCACTCTAAGCCCTTTCACAATGAAAGTAAAATGCTCTTTTTTACTGAAACACTGTATATGTAGATTCTTATCCAGACTTTTTATCTGGTCAAGGAGCTTCCTGCACTGTTCCCGCGCTGCTGAGGAATGGATTCTGCTCAAATTCTCCGATTCTGTTATCCAGAGGTCAGCAGTGCCGTCAAATGGACCCAATATCGGGGTGGCTGAGTTATTTGGTGGGGCGGATGAGGGTGAACTGGGCATCTGGGCTGGTTTTAAGTTGAGGTCACGCTTGATAAGTTGGCGGTATTGGAGATGGTCTTTTCTGGCGTCTGTGTGCCAGGTGTTGCAGAGGGCGCAGAAGTAGTATTTGGGCGAGGGGGAGTTTGTCATATTCTCATCAAAATGGGCTACATGTCTATTACCGAGTGAGGTATTATCGGTTCTGAAACGATGCCATGTATCACAGAGGTTGCAGAAATAATAATCACCGTCTTGGTTGACTAGTTTCAGAATCATAATGGTAATAAGACTACAGTAATTTAAATATTATGAATGAAGTTAAAAATAGAGGATAAATGGAAGAATACTATTGCAGTAAATGTGGGCTCGTATTAGGTTCACAATATCGTTTTTGTTCATCTTGTGGTACTTCAAGTTTCGCAAAGAAAAAAGAAGTTTTCTTAAAATGTGATATCTGTAGCGAAGAGTTTAAAGAAAAATCAGAACTCGATAAGCACATTAATTTTCATCCAATTTGCAATATATGTAAAAAACATATAAATTCCATAGATAAGCATCTTGAATTAGAGCATCCAAAATGCGATTATTGTAATATTCAATTTATTACGAATCATGAATTTCATGAACATTTCAAATCTATTCACTTATGTCAAATTTGTAATCAAGTTTTTAAAAATAAAACCGAACGTGATAGTCACTTTAATTTGCATCCAGAATGTAAAATATGTAAATTAAAATTTAAAACTTCTATTGAATATCAAAAACATATGTTGAGCCACCCCAAATGTGAGTTTTGTGAAAAAAGATTTGAAACATTAATTGAATTTCAGAACCATTTTGAAACAATTCATACTTGCAGAATATGCCATCGAAAATTTGAAAAACAATCCGAACGAGATAATCATTTAAATTTGCATCCAAAATGTGAAATATGTGGAAACAGATTTTATAATTCAGATATTATTATAAAACATATTAAGAATAAACATCCCAAATGCAAATTTTGTAATCAACGATTTGTTAGAAAGAGTGTGTTAGATGCACATATTAAAGAAGTACATGTCCTAAAAATAGTTTAGGATGATATAATTTTTCTTTCTGAATATTATTTTAGAAAAACCGATTTGAAAAAATCATATTAGAATTAATCAGAAGGCTTGCATGAGCGCCGTGCGCGCCTAAGCGCGAGCTGAAAAATCTCTCATCTAAGAATCGAATTTAGGAAATCCAAAATCTCTCATTTCAAAAACTTTTATTTGAGCTTCATCACTATTTTGCAAGATTTTGAAGCTTTTTCTTATAATTCCCTCAATTGGTTTAGTTTTCACTATAACTTTGAAACCTAAGTAATCAGTTAATTCTAAAAATCCTTTTTCAAATGATTGTGCATCTGCAAATCCAAGTGTTTTAAGCAATGAATCTACAAGTAACCATCTCGAATGTAAGGACTTGTTTAGCTTAATGCCAAATTGATGTCTTAAATCAGAATCTTCTCCAAAACATAAATATTCTATCGCCGGAATAAGGGAAAGGGATAAGGGTTCATGTAGGCAACGTTCAACATTATAATTTGATGGTACTTGACATCCAAATTCAGAATGGAGAAAATTTGATATTTGGAATTCTGTTGCATTGTGCAAAATATCATTTAATTGTTTCCACGGCACACCAAAAATCGGTTGTGACGGCTCCAAAACTTTTAATAAGCCATTTCTAACACAAGCGCGAAAATCCTTCACATGAGCCAACTCATGGAAAAAAGTTTGAATTTGTAATTTTTCACATCCAGATTTCATAACTGTATTTGAGTAAAATACGATATCATTATTGGAATCATAACATGCTGGAATTCCCTTTCGTTGCATATTTGTCTCGATTTCTTTGGGGGCAAGTTGGATTTCTACATCTTCGTTAATTTCTTTCTTAGCCAGTTCGATCAAGTCTTGCATCGTACACATTTATTTCATCCTAATTGAAGATTTATGCCATTACTCATCATAAATATTATATATATATATTTCATATTAATTTACATAAACCATTGGTTGTGTATATTTTATTCTCAATGTAGTCTCTACTAATTTTTGTATTCCCTTTCAAAATTTCACAAATTGCCTCAAATAGTTCACAAGCAGGAATAATGCATATATCTCTGGTTGTTGCATAATATAATTCGTTAGGCTCAAAATGCAATCTTTTATCTCTACTCTCAGGATATGGCTCTAATATACATTGATTTGGTATAAAAATTCCTTTGGAAGGAATACAATGTTCTATAAGATAATCTTCTGCCCACCTATTACATTGAGAGAGATCAGATAGAGAAGTTCTTTTATCTGAACCCTTAATCTCTATAACACCTAAGAAGGGAGGTCCACCAGCTTTGATGTCTATAATATAGTCCTCAAGATTCATAGCTCTACCTTTTTTTATTTCGATAAAACCTAATGTGTAAAACGCATCCCTTACTGCTTTTTCAAGTTGATATCCTTTCGACCAAATTAAATTTTCGTAACCCACTAAATATTGTGAATTGTTTCCCATTACACTATTACCTAATAAACTGTATATGGTGAGATAATTTTATCTTCAATCTAGTATTAATTAACAATTTTAAAGCTATATAAATATAATATTTAGCGATTTTTCTCCCTCACACTCGCCGTCCACATATCTGCCCAGTGCAGCAACAGCAGCAGCGGCTCCTCCCTGTGCGCCACCGAGCGCCCCTCAGGCACGTACATCCCATCATGGTAAGCGATCGCCTGCGCCTCTGCATCTGAGAGCGGGATATACTGCGAAACAAGATACAGGCTGCGCAGCGACAAACCCATAGCAACGATCTCAGGGTTTATGGTGTAAGCGCCTGTTGGCTCTCCGTTTTTGATTTCAGGCAAGTAATATGGTTTTCCTGGCATCCCCACCTTTCCGACATCGTGGAATAGACCAACGATCACACAGCCCTCCTCGCTTATCTCCGGCGCGAGGGCGGCGCGCAGTTGCAGCAGGGTTTCGGCTACTCCTATGCTGTGCTCTAATAGTCCACCTTCTTTGTTGAGATGATATTTTGTGCTTGCGGGGCTGGTGAGCCATGATGTTTGTGTATGAAGGACTTCGATGAACTTGTCTACATTGGATTTTCTTTCTGTTATTTTCGATAGTAAGTGATTGTATCTCTCTTTCATAAGTTGTCCACCTTATATTTTTATGCGGGTATATTTTAACGTTCTTTTTTATGTTTTCAGGAAGCTAATATACTTCCATCTCCTTTAATCCATATCGTACCCCTCTTCCTTCAGCATCTTTATCGTAAAATCACGGTAGCTCAACCATTTCATAGGGTCGAAATCTGCGGCATCCTGGTAATCGATGCCTTCATCTATCGCCTCTGACTTTGCATCCATCAGCTGCTGCATGTACTCGTCTATCGTGCCCTTCGCCCTGAGCAGATAAATTCTCGGTTTCCTTGTCTGCTGAGGTCTCAGGATCCTGCTGTATGCCTGGATCTGCTTGCTTGGCGTCCAGGATGTATCAGCGATGATGACCACATTAGCCTGCGGAATGTTGAGTCCCGTCTCACCGCACGTTGTGGTGGCAAGCAGGACATGTGTTCCATTATTCTTGAAATCGTTGAGAGCCACGTTTCGGTTCTTGATTCCCTGCGAACCGATGAATACATGAGACTTAATTCCCCTGGTCTTGAGTTCCTGCTGCATGAGCTTCTGGAAATCGGGGCGCTCCGAGAAGACGATGATCTTCTCTCGTTTAGAGAGCGCCTCTTCTATCAGGTCGAGAGTTCTCCGTTGCTTTGTAGTGATGCCTCCCGGCCATTGTATGTGCTCATTGTTCGTTTTCTTCGATTGGGGAATAGTGCTGGCGAATTGCAGTTGTGTCAGGTGTGCCAGGACAACCATCTGGTCAATTTTATGACCCTCACTCTGCTTCTCCAACCGCAACTGTTCTTTGAACCATGCAGCAAACTCATCAAGCCAGTGCTTGTAAAGCTTCACCTGTTCTGGTGACATCTTGATTAATTCTGTGGATATCTCAGGCTCCGGTATCGTCACAAAGGCTGCCACTTCCGGCTCTTCCCTCTGACGCCGGATGATCTTTGGCGACATCATCGCCCACCACTTTGCCGTATCCTTTATTTTCGGCATCTCCCTGGCTTTCATGCCTTTGTCCAGAGTCTGCTCAAACTGCGGAGTCACCCATTCGATGGAAATGAAATCTTCTTTGAACTGCCTGGTGCCTGTGGTATAGCCGCTTGAGTACCCGCGTTCGCTTGTCTGCTCGATTGGATTGTGGTAGCCGTAAGGATTTAACTCCGTGCCGTCACCCCAGCCAAAGACGAGAAGGCTGAAGATATTGCGCGGGTAGTTGGCTATCGGCGTGCCTGTGCTGAGAAGCTTGTATCTGGCTTTCAGCATCCTGACAGCTTTTGCCTGCTCGCTGTCCTTTGCTTTTATCTTGTGGGCTTCATCCACAGCAATGAACTGGAACCTGCGACGCATTGCCTTCGCGAAGGTCTTTTTAGTATGCTCATTCAAAGGCTTCCAGAGTTTGTTGTATGCGATCAGATTGAACTTCTTCAGTTGTTTCAGGTCATTCTCTGATTCAATAACCTGATAGTCTGTTATGTTAAGTTCCCTGAACTCTTTTATGAACTCTTCTTTCAATTTTGGTTCGACGATTATCAGGTTATGCTTTGTTCCATAAAGTAAAGCCAGCGCGATGATGCCTCTCGTTTTTCCAAGTCCCATGGACCAGCAGAGAAGATTGGTATTTTTAAGGCTCATCCTGATAACATCATCTTTTTGGAAATCCCATAACCAGTCGATACCCAGAGCCTTAAGCTGCTTCTCCCTCGCTTTGTAGAGTTCAGGATATATTGACCTGATGCCGTTGTTTTCATTCAGGCAGATCCATCCGCAATCCTTCCTGATATACTGCTCAAACGGCGTGAGCTGCCTTTCCAGCCAGCGCTTCTTCTTCATTATCCATTTTGTTACCTGTGGATCCAGCGATGCTTTCAGGTTCGCAGCACACAGGTTGCTTATTATGTTCGGTATGAAGCCTGAATTGTTAAGTATGTGCTTTCTTCTAAACCTGACATCCGATTCCTGCGTATACACCTTGAGTCCATCATTCCACTGCTGCCCCATTCCATCCAGATACTGCCTAACTTTGAGCGCTTCGAGTAAATTGGAAGATATGATGACCAAATTAGATGAGTCCGGAGCTAGCGCCACCTTAACTCCTACGCACCCACTGTCAGGAAATGGCAGGTCAGGTTCTGTGACTGTTACCTGTTGCTCTTTCCCTGTCTGTGGTCTCGTGTGCTGCTGGAAGGCATTGTCTATGAGATTCAGGTCTTCTAATGCTTCATTATAATGCTGTGTCCGTTTCCACTCTTCCAGAACAGCATCCAGATCACTGAGTTTCGTAATAATACGAACAAAAGCACTCTTACGATTGTAATGGTAAAATTTTGTGCGGTATATCACGATGCTGCAAGGCCATGCTGTGCCCGCATCTATCCATACTTCTGCTGGCATGTCCACTCTCAGTACCAGCTCTGCGTGCTCATTTACCCACTTCTCGAAGGTGTAGGTATTCTCATTTGTGAAGTAACCCATCGGCAGCACGGCAGCCACATACTTTGATGCATTCTTGATGGCGATTTCCAGTGCTGCGATATGCGACTGGATGCTTGAGTTTGGACCAAGATCTCCCCAACAAGCGTTTTCAAGAGGGATATTCTTCTGCTCCAATTGCATCGAGAACGGTGGGTTGATCAAGAAATAATCTCCCTGGATTGAGGGATGGTTGATCAGAGAATCCTGGATTATATGCGCATCAGGCCAGAGCCTCGCAGCCATGTGATACGCCTGCTCTTCCAGCTCGATTCCTGTTTTCAGGCACGATGGAGAAAGATATCGAAACATCCCACCGATACCGCAGCTATTGTCAACAACTAATGCCTTTTTCTTTGTCTTGTCAAGGCCAAGTGCTGCTGTGACGAACTGCACTATCTCTTTTAGTGTAAAGAACTGTGCATAATTCGCTTCCCTGCGCCTTGCCATATCTGCAAGTCCGCGGTCGCCTTCTATCTTTACAGTCTGGCCGAGTGTCTTGTAGGTATCCAGT
>Ga0172370_10000812_pt1 | contig 48655 bp, 47 predicted proteins | sample LakKiv5m_FD_114538 | JGI IMG/M metagenome (GOLD analysis project Ga0172370, IMG submission 114538) | Freshwater microbial communities from Kabuno Bay, South-Kivu, Congo - kab_022012_11.5m | ecosystem: Environmental > Aquatic > Freshwater > Lake | place: Democratic Republic of the Congo...
GACTTTAGAAAGCTAAAAGTTTGGAAAGTAGTGCATAGTTTAACAGTAAAGTTATATAAGATAACACAAGAACTTCCTGAAGAAGAGAAGTTTGGCTTAGTTTCACAGTTGAGAAGAGCTGCAGTTTCGGTAGAGTCAAATATAGCGGAAGGAGAAGCAAGATTCACGAACAATGACAAAAATAACTTTTTTATGATTTCTCGCGGTTCAGTCGCAGAAATTTGTACGCAACTACTAGTTGTTGCAGATATTTATACTAAGCTAAACAAGGAAGCTACTATTCTTTCTGAAGAATATGATGTGTTGGGTAAGAAGCTTACAAGCTTGATTAAGTATAGAAGGGCAGCTACCTATAAACCAAAAGACCAATTAACCCAGTAACCTATAGGAGGGTGGAAGGAGAATACAGTAAATGATGAAAAATAGAGAAGGAAGAATACCACCACATAACGAAGAAGCTGAAGTCTCGGTTCTCGGGGCGATACTTCTAGAGAAGGACGCTATTATAAAGGTAGCTGATATGTTGTCTGATGATGACTTTTACTCAGGTGCGAATGCTACTATCTACAAAACTATGATAGACCTTTATGAGAAGCGTCAACCTATAGATATTGTAACGTTGACCAATAAGCTCACTGAACAGAAAGTTCTAGAAAATGTTGGGGGAGCAAGCTACATATCAACTCTGGCGAACTCTGTCCCTTCTGCTGCAAACATTGTGCACTATGCGAAGATCATTGCTGATAAAGGGGTGCTCAGAAGACTTATATCCTCAGCAAATGAGATAAATGAGCTGGCTTATGATGGGGAAAAAGACACTTCAAAGCTTTTGGATGAAGCAGAACAGAGAGTATTCCAAGTATCGGAAAAGCATCTAAAGGGTAAGTTCATACCAATCAAGAACATTCTGGAGGAATCCTTTGATAGGATAGATGAGTTACATAAGGATAAAGACAAACTTCGTGGGGTGCCAACCGGATTTCATGAACTGGACTATCTACTGGCCGGACTTCAAAATAGTGACTTGATTATACTAGCTGCCAGACCTTCTGTCGGGAAAACTTCTCTGGCACTAAACATTGCGGAACATGTAGTTATCAAAGAAGGGGTTCCTGTCGCTATATTCTCACTCGAGATGAGCAAGGAGCAGTTAGTAGACCGTCTCCTGGCTAGTGAAGCCAAGCTTGATATGTGGAAACTGAGGACAGGTAATCTGGATGATGATGACTTCCCGAAGATAGGCAGAGCGATGGCAAGTCTGTCAGAAGCGCCACTCTTCATCGACGACACTGCCCTCACAAATGTACTAGAGATGAGGACGAAAGCCAGAAGACTGCAGTCGGAGAAAGGACTGGGTCTTATTATAGTCGACTACCTGCAGCTTATGCAGGGAAGAAATGCAGAAAACAGAGTACAGGAGATATCAGAAATATCCAGAGCACTCAAAGGTCTGGCAAGAGAACTGAACGTGCCTGTCATGGCTCTATCCCAGCTTTCCAGAGCTGTAGAGGCCAGACCGGACAAGCGTCCAATACTTTCAGACCTTCGTGAGTCAGGGTCCATAGAGCAAGACGCCGATGTAGTGGCATTTATATATCGTGATGACCTATATAATCCGGACACGGAGAAGAAGGGAATTGCCGAGATACTCGTCCGTAAGCATAGAAACGGACCTATCGGTACTGTAGAGCTCATCTTCAAACCGGAACAAACGGCCTTCAAAAGTATCGATAAAAGACACGCGAAAAAGTAAGGTTAAGAATAAAAAAGAGTGGCTTCCCTGTGGGTTGCCACCCTGTCAGTCGTCAAAGTACACGTTTGACACGTAGATGTCCTCTTCCCGGCAATGACCGGCTACCAGTGCGATAAGTCCCTTGTCTTGCAGACTGTCAAGCCAATCGTCGAGTTTGCTGTTTCGTTCTGTTCTCACCTTGAGTATGCGATATGGTATTCCACCAGCCTTTGTATCCAGGATAAGCCGGTACAAATCTGATGAGATAACGATATCGCTTCGTTTAACCTCAGGAGACAGAGGAGAAACTGTAGGGATTGAGTCAGTCACTTGTAGCTTTGTGGTGTCGTCAACAGATGTCACCTGTCTTGGTGTGTTCGGCAGTTTTGGCAGTAGTGACTCGAGCGACTTACGTGCCTCCAGATGCAAGCTAACCTTACGCTTGACACGCTGAAGGGCATTATCGACACCTTTCGTATCTATCCCGAGCTCGTCAGCTATGCTCTCATAGGAGAATCCTTCCAGGTAGAGGAGGAGGATATCCTTTTCCATGTCGGAGAGCAGTCTCTTCATCATCTCAATGAGGGCCCCTCGTTCCTCATTAGCCATTATCTGCACATCAGGTCGCTCGGCGTAGCTGGATGGAAGAATGTCTCCCAAGCTGCATTCACCATCATCGCTAGAGTTTGGAGCGCCGCTCAGAGAGAGATAGCTGTTCAGAGGACCGTGCTTCTGACGAGAGGCAGTCTTGATAGCTGTGATGATTTGCCGTCCTATACAAAGTTCGGCGAAGCTTCTGAAGCTTGCTTCTCGATCATTTCTGTAATCTCGGATGGCCTTAGTCAGGCCGATGAGTCCTTCCTGAACAAGATCATTGTGATCTCCGCCGGTCATAAAGTAGCTAGATGCCTTGAGTTTGACGAAGCCTATATAGGCGTCTATTAGCTCATGCTGTGCGTAGATATCTCCATGCTTTATTCGGCACAAAAGTAGAAGGTCCTCTTCCTGACTGCGCTTCCGGTACACTCTGCGACTTAGTATGTTGACTACTTCTCCCATTTCCCTCCTTCCGGGTAGTCTTGGTCAAGGTACTTGTAAATAACTTACCACAAACGCCTACCATTAGCAAAAAAGTGAAGGATAAATATAACGCTTGAGCATAAGCAGGGATCATGGTATCCTAGATATACTCTTTATAGTCCTTTGTCTAACCAGTAGATACTGAAGGAGGTAGCTGCCTTGGGCTTTATCATTCACACAGAAGCTGCGGAAGCTATCGCCATCATCCGGTGGATAGTCGATGCAATCGGAGTGAAGACACATGGTCGTGATGCAGTCGTGACAGAAGAAAAGGTGAGAGATGTCCTTGGCAAGATGGGTATGACATCCCTGATTACCAGAGCAAAGTCAGCATGCCATGGGAACTTTTCAGAGAAATATTTGGACTTTCATTACGTCAAGGAGCTTCGGTACGGCAGGAATCAAGACATCCTGATGGTGAGAGTCATGGATGATTTCTTCAGGAAGACTCCATTGGGCGTATCCTTCGACTTTCCGCTTCCTACCGACACTGCTCCAGAGGACATGTATTTCCTCCTGACTAATGACGGTTTCCTGCTGCCTAAGGGGTACATGGAGATTCGGCAGTACATCCGAGAAGAAAAGGTAGAGGTCAACAGTCAATCCCAGTCCTCATCCTCATGGGACTCCATCCTGCGAGGGAGGAAACTGTCCAAGGGGAAGAAACGGGGAAGAAAACCTAAAGCAGTCTCTTCCGAGCAGACGCCTCAGTCAAAGCTGACGGCAGAAGATGCTCATGCTACTCTCTTGGATCTGATAGGACAGACAGGCGTCGGTGGTATACCCTACCGGATACTCGAAGAGCGCACATCACTAAATGGTGAGCTTGAAGATGCTCTTGACGAGCTCATGGATGCTGGCTTGGTAAAACTATTTGCCGGTATCTCACAGGAAGAGGACATCTACGTGTCCTCTGCGTACTTTGATGACGATTGACAGGGTGGCAGCCCACAGGGAAGCCACCTTTTTCTTTTTGTACAATAATACCTTTGATTTTTCCTGTCATATGTGGTATATTAACACTTAAGTTTGGAGGGAGCAGCTTAATATGGCTCTTTCCTTTTATTTTCTACGAAGGGAGTGATACCTTTGCCTGTAGATATGGGTAGGAAGAGGCCTGACTTGGCTGTGAAAGCAGTCAAGAAGGATCTGCACTCCAAGGAAGACATCGATAACTTCCTGGTAAAGCAGTGCGGTTTAAGCCCCAACGAAGCAAGGATGTCAAGAAACGAGTCTCTGGTCAGCAACGACCACAGGCTTGTGGAAATGAATGGGCAGTACTATCTGCCCGGAAACGAGCCTACATCGGTGAAGTCCGATGAGGAACAGAAAACAGGTGGTGAGGAAAAAATGCAGAAACTCGACGATAGTACTGAAGCCTTCCTGCGAGTCGCAAGCAGGGTCTTTGGCGAGGAAAACGACGCTGTCAAGAAGAGGGTACTGGTTTTCGAGCTGGCGAAAGACCCCGCTATCGGTAAGCGCGCCGAGGGAGTGGCAAACTACAACCGGCACAGTTCAGGACGGCTCGAGAGCGCTGGCTGGGGAGAGCTAAAGCTTTCGAAGAAAGGTCTCACTGAGGTCTTGTCTCTGAAGGCTCATCCTTCTACCAAGAAGGAAACTGGTAGCACTGCCTCGGTGAAACCGAAGCGGCAGTACACTCGCCGGGCTACGCCCAAGCAGACAGTCGTGGCGAAGAAGCCGAAGGTTGGGAAGAAGGTAGCTCCCAAGAAGAAGGCGGCAACCAGAAGGTCGGCGGCGAAAAAGACACCCGCGAAGCAGGCAACTACTTCCGGACAGAGAAAGCTCTCTCGCGGAATTCGCGTGGGAGTTACCGCTCTTCTGGATGCTCTCGAGCAGGAAAGAGCAGCAGCAGCGGCAGAAGCCGCCGCAGCTCAGGAGAGACTGGACACAATCGAAGAAGACATGGAGACCATACGATCAAGGTTCCAGTAATTTTCGAGAGTCCAGCTAGATACATCCCCCGCAAGATATTTATCACAAGATAACTTGAGCGGGGGGCTTTTTTTATTGCACAAACATAGGCAGTTTGATACTATAGGTACATAGGTAAATAGGTGACTTGGTTGATAGGAATAAAATGAGTTTAAAACCAACTAACCTATAAACCCAATTACCAACTAACCAATATAATATGGGAAGTGCAAAGAGAGATTATATAGCATCACTCATTATCGGTACTCTGGCAGCAGTGCTATCAAAAATAATGATTGATAACTTGGATATCAGTGTACCGTATCCTGTAGTTGCGGGTGTTATATTCGTTGCATGTCCGATAGGGATATTTGTAGGTAGGATTTTGGGGAAAAAAGTATTAACGCTTTATCAGCTTGTGAAGTTTGGTGAAACGGGAGGATTGAACACCTTTGTAGATCTAGGGTTTTTTAACCTCCTGATACTTATAACAGGAGTGAGCACGGGTCTTGTTGTCTCAGTGGTTTTCAAAGGACTCTCCTTCCTTGCAGCAGTCACGAACTCATACTTCTGGAACAAACATTGGGTATTTGAAACAAAGAACAAGAAAGCTGCAGATCGTGAGGAAATGGTTAAGTTCTTTGCGGTTAGTATCACAGGGTTTATAATAAACGTCACTTCATCGGCTATTTTTATCTATATACTGGGTAATGTTTTCTCTTTCAATGATAAACTCACAGCCAACATGGGTGCTGCAATAGCTTTTATAATCACAATGATGTTTAACTTCCTGGGGTATAAACTGTTCGTCTTTGCGAGATCTAAGAAAAAAAATGAAACCAGAAACGCCACCATCTGATAAAAAAATAACTTTCTCGGATAGAATACAAGCTGTTATATCGAAGAGAAGAGGACTAGTCCTTTCCGGGTCTCCTATATTTATAGTTCTTGTTTTCGCATTCATACTGAGGATATATAAAATTGGTTCAGTTGGAGTAAGTGGCAGAGAACTTGAAAATATAGATAGGATACTGTCATTTTCTGATATTTCAAACTTAATAAAGGGAGATGTGAGCACAAATCTCTACTACTTTCTACAGTATCTGTGGGGAGGCGTGAGCGGGTACTCGCTTTTCTCTATGAGACTTTTCTCGGTTATTTTATCTATTATTGGACTTTATATTTTCTACAAGTTTACAGAACAGTGGTTTTCCAGAAGGTTAGCCCAGATAGCTACATTTCTCTTTTCTATATCCAGTTTTCATATACTACTTTCCAGATCTATATCTCATGAGATTATCTACCCTGTGGTGTCACTTTCAGCACTTTTTTTCCTAACCCTGGCTTACAGACAGAAGTCACGTCTCTACTTTTTTATATCGGGGATATTTATAGGACTGGGACTATACGCCAGTGAGGCTACTCTTGCTCTCGGGTTCGCTTTTATAGCAGCAGGTGGCTACTTCTTCTATAAAAACAAGAAATTTATCACTTCTTTTGTAACCGAAAAGATAGTAGCTATAGTAACTATACTCATAGTATCTATTCCTTTTTTTATAGCTATTGTTACGGGCCAGTCAGGTTTTTTCTCAAGATTCACTATCTCTCCGGTAGTGATAGCAAACAATATATATACCTTATTTACATCACTGACTTTCTCGACACCTTTTGACTTTATGTACAATGTCGGCAGTAAAAGAATATTTGATCCTTTCATTTTGCTTACATTTTTAGCTGGTCTGATATACATCATTTATGGGATAAAAAGAAGAAAGTTCTACTTTCTGTTTGTTTGGTTATTCACTTTATCTCTCGTCATAATTTTCGAGAAAAACTTTTCTCTAGGAACCATTGTCTACATAGCTCCAGTGATTTTTATTCTTTCTGCATTGATTCAGGAGTTTATACTCCAGAAGTGGTTCCAAACGTTTCCCTTTAATCGTCTCGCCGGGTTAACCATGATAGTTGGCGTTGGATTCTTCTATGCTCTTTCTATGAGCTATAATCTAGAGAAAGTTTTTCTTGCTTGGATGAAGTTTCCGGATAGGAAGTATGTCTACAATGTACAGCCCCTGAAGGTTGACCTTAAAAAAGAAAAAGTCTATCTTTATAATGAAGATATTCCAAACAGAGTCATAAAAGTGATTTTTGGCATTAAGAGTAGAGGACAACTAGTAAGAACAGAAAGTCCCAATAGTATTGCAAAAGGAGAAAAAGTAAATATTATTACTTCAAACCAAGGAGCCGAAATCGTAAAAGAGTCATTGAAGGAGGGAAACCAAGTATCCTTAGGCCAAAATATAGTTTTATTTAAAGGAGAAAGAAAATGAGTGAGGGTATATATTTATCTGTAATAATTCCCGGCAGAAATCAAGGGAAGGAGCTTACTAAGACCTTAAATGATATTTGTGAGCATTCCAAAAAGTTTGATTTTGATATAGAGGTCATCAGTGTAGATGGCAACAGCACGGATGAAACGAACCAAGTTTTAGAAAGTTTCAAGGGAAAAATAAAATATTTTAGTACTTATAAAGATACAGATATGGGCGACCCTCGGGGTAAGGGAACGGCAGTGAAACTTGGTATGATGAAAGCTGTCGGAGAGGTAAGGATGTTCATGGATGCTGACTCTTCTGTACCATTTTCTGATATAGATAAGTTTTTGCCTTACTTTAAAGAAGGTTATGATGCTGTCATAGGTTCGAGATATGTGGCCAAACCTACTCCTACGACAAACAATGCTTTCAAGGCTTTCTGGAAAGCATTTAAGGAAGTTATGGAGCTTATATTTACCGGAAAGACGAAGAGTAATATTTCAAAGAAAAAGCAAGGATGGTTTCGACAGTTTATGTCCAGAGGAGGAAACTTGGCCTTTGCTACGGTTCTGGGGATAGGCTTGTCTGACTCCAGATGTGGCTTCAAGGCATTTAGTCGGGATCTGGCCGACAAGGTATTTCCGTATATCAAGATTTCCGGTTTTAGTTTTGAAGAGGAAGTCTTCATACTGGCGAAAAAGCATGGGTTCAAAACTATAGAAGTACCTGTGTCATGGACTGATGTAGCAGAAGATACAAACATAAACCCAGCCAAGGACTCTATTAAGGCTATACTGAGCATTTTCAAAGTAAAGTGGTATGTTATAAGCGGTCAATATAATGCAAAAAAGCAAAGGTAAAATAGTCAAAAATTATAAGTTTCTAGCTGCCCTGGGCATATTGGCCTTTTTCGTGGTGTTTTCCACTAGCTATATTCAGGACCCACTGAACCTCGTATTTAACAAGAATGCAAAGATATATACAGAGATGTACGCCTATGCTAAAACAAAGTCGAAGTTTGCAGATAAGTACTTCGTACTGCAGGGTAACAAAGGTGCACTTAGCTTCTTTCATGACGAAGTAGAAGCAGTGGAAGAGGATGATTTAGAGAATGTCTGTTCCGGCAATGATACGGCACTTCTGATATACGAGAAGGATTCTGAGAAAATTCGTAACTTTGTCCAAAAGAAGAATGGGGCTAATATCATATGGAACAGCGGGACAGAGATACAGTTTTATACAGCAAATATAAAAGGGCTTGAGAAATCTTGCCACGTTGGAGGGTAACATGAAATTTTTGAAGAAAAACTGGCTGATTATACTTATTATGGGTGTAGCCACATTCTTGCGTTTTTATAAACTAGACACTTTACCTGCGGGTCTTCATCCGGATGAAGCAGCAAACGGTCTTGATATCATCAGTATAATAGATAATCACAACTTTGCCGCTGTTTATGACACGAATGGTCCCAGAGAGGCGCTTTTCTTTTATTTACAAGCTATTTTTGTATTGATAGGGAAGTTGACCCACTGGGCATTTCTGGACTTTACCCCTTTGTCTCTCAGGATAGCTCCTGCTATCCTTGGTGTGGCTACTGTGTACGGTATCTATCTTCTAGGGAAAGAGTTATTTAACAAAAACATAGGTCTTTTCTCTGCAGCAGCGATGTCTGTGAGTGCTTGGCACATACAGTTTAGCCGTAACGGTTTTCGGGCTATTATGGCTCCGCTAGCTTTGATATTTATGTTCTACTTCTTCTCAAAAGCCTTAAAAAGCGGTAAAGTTAAGGATTTTGTTGCATTCGGGATAACTCTGGCACTAGGTTTCTATACGTATCTCTCCTTCAGACTAGTTCCTCTGGCTCTTATAGCAATCATAGGATATTTGCTTATTTTCAACCTTGAATTTATGAAAAAGAACTTAAGAAATATCTTTATATCCTTTGCTGTATTCCTCGTTTTTATGACACCTCTCTTTATACACTTTGTCAGAGTTCCGGAAGATATCTTTGGGAGAGCATCAACTAGTGTTTTTAGCACGGGGGATAGTGGAAAAAGCCCAGTGCAAGCGCTAGCTGTTAATGTTAAAGATACTATACTGATGTTCAACTTTCATGGTGACAAAAACTTCCGGCATAACCTTGGCGGTACGGCCATGCTCGACCCTTTCGTTGGCATATTACTCTGGATAGGATTTTTCATTTCTCTTCTGGGAATAAAGAAGGTAAAGAATTTCATCCTTCTTGTCTGGTTCTCTGTTCTTTCTCTACCGGAGATTTTAACAGGAGAAGGCATACCGCATGCACTCAGAATGGTAGGAGCTATGGTACCGCTTTTCCTATGGGCGAGCATAGGTCTTGAGTGGCTTCTGAAAGAGTCAAAAGTTCGGCATATCACTACTGTTGGGGTTGTGGCGATACTTCTGATTTCGGGGACATTTGGCTTTACCAAATATTTTATAGAATTCCCAAAGTACAAAGACTCCCGTGAAGCATATGCATATGATATGGTCGGCATAGCAAACAGTATAAAAGCGAACCCGCCCGGAACAAAAGATATACTTATCACGGGGGGGTATGGCACGAAAACCATAGAGTTCGTTGCTTACTATCAAAAAAATGATATTACCAGGTATGAGTTAAGAGACATAAAAAGTTTGAAATTACCTAAGGATAAGTATAAGATATATGTTGATAAAGGTTGGATAGATGATGCGAAGAGAGAGTTCCAAGGTATAGGATTTACCGACGAGCTGAAACCTTTCCACTCAAAACTTGATGGAGAAATAATATACTACGAGTATAGTAACTAACAAAAAAATGAAAATCAAAGAGTTAAAAGTAAAGAAATTTTTTGAACTGCCTACAGATAAGCTATGGGTCTATCCAGTTTTTCTAGGCACACTTTTACGCTTCTGGGGCGTGATGTCATCAAGTATCTGGCACGATGAAGGATATACGATGTGGCTTATACGGTATAACTTTGGTGAAATGGTTGCTAGAACCGCCAGAGATGTCCATCCCCCTGGATATTACTTTTTTGCAAAGGCATGGACACTCGTCTTTGGTAACTCAGAGCTTGCTATAAGGTCACTGTCTGTACTCTTCTCTGTCGGTATCATTTATTTAACTTATAAGATAGTGGAAAAACTTATCAACGAGAGAGCCGCCTTTTGGGCATCGCTGTTTGTTGCCTTCTCTCCCTTTATGATACGTTTCTCTCAGGAAGCCAGGATGTATGGAGTAGTCGCTTTCTTTACTACATTGGGGACATACTACTTAGTCCGTTTTATCCAAGAAAAGAATGACAGATTCCTCATACCATATTCGCTAGCAATGTTAGTTGCTATATACACTCAGTACTATGCTTTCTTCGTAATTCTTGTTCATATAGCCATCCTTAAAGCAGTAACACCGGGACTTTTTACCTTCAAATGGGGTGATTCCTTCAAGAAACGTCTGTATATATTCAACCCAAAGGTTTGGTTGGCGGGAGTTGCTATAGGTGTAGCTTATCTGCCTTGGTTCTTTGTCGCATACAAGCAAGTAACAAGAGTGAGTACCAGCTACTGGATAAGGCCAGAGTGGATAACGGCAAAAACCGTCCCAAATAGTGTTTCCCAGTTCTTCGTTTATGGTCATCTAGACTTTATATATAAGTTAAATGTAGGAGGCATGGTACTTTATTGGCTTCTAGCATTCATCCTTATATCCCTACCACTAATAATTTTTTGGAAGAAGCAAATGCTCCAAAAAGTATGGCCGTTTTTCTTATACGGATACTTCCCCATGTTACTTGTATTTATCGTGTCAAAGATCAGAACTCCTATATACCAGGATAGGTACTTTCCATTTTCTGCTGTAGCTATACTCGCCATCTGGGGCATAGCCGTAGCAAGCATTGAGCATCGACGGCTGAGAGAGTTCATTGGTGTAACGTTTATAACGCTATTTCTAGTGGGTGGGGCTGTTATGCATGTAGAGACTAACCATCAGATGAAAGCACTCTCAGAAGAAGTTAAAAAACAACAGAAAGAGGGTGATGTAGTCTTGTCAGGAGAACTGTATACCTTCCTGGATGGTACATATTACTTTGGGGATAAGAAGATACGTTTCTTGTCTGATTCAGTAAATGGCTACGGAGAATCCTCACTTTTCTATGATCAACAAAAAGATTATCTTGTTTCAAAAGAAAAACTATCAGAGCTAGGCGACAGAATATTTGTAGTGGGTAAAAACGGAGACAAGGATTACTTCTCAGAGTGCCTCTGGAGTGGGTGGAAAGCAAAAACTATATTTGAAGAATCAAAACAGGGCGGCTTGAAGGCAGTGCTCTACACCAAATAACCAATTACTAATTTCTAATATCCAATGAACTCTAAATTTATAATTTCCTAAACTAACCATTGATTGGGAATTGGGACTTAGATATTGGAAATTTGTCTTGGTCATTGCCCTTTCTTTTCAGTTTTGGAAATGGTAATATTGGAGTAAGTTAACAAGGAGAGTCATTATGTCAATGTTCGGAAAAGCAAAAGATCAATATGAGTTTGTGAAGAAAGCGAGAGCAATACAGAAGAAACTGAAGGCAGAAATAGTAGAGTCAGAGTCAGGAAATGTAAAAGTAACTATGAACGGCGAGATGAAAGTGCAGTCAGTAGAGATATCCTCTGATGAAGTTAGTGATATCAGACAGCTGGAAAAGGATATAAAAAGTGCTATGGATAGTGTCACTGAAAAAGCGCAGAAAATTGCCCAGAGTATGATGAAAGACGTCATGGGAGATATGGGCGGCGGAATGCCATTCTAGATTGGTTAGTGGGTGAACGGATTTGTGGGTATATCGTATATTTCGTTAAACAGACAAATCTTAAAACCAGCATTTTCAACAACTATAACAGTTAGAACGTATTTATGAATATAATCCCAAAGAATGTCCAAGACTTGATAGATGAGTTTTCTAGACTTCCCGGCATAGGACCAAAGACTGCTCAGAGATTGACTTTCTACTTGATTAGAAGCTCTGAGAAAAGTCTGGCTAACCTGGGGTCTGCCGTTTTAAATCTAAAAAAAGACATCAAGACATGTTCCGTCTGCTCGAACATCGTGGAGACGGATCCTTGTAGTATATGTGAAGATACCAGAAGAGATAGAAATGTGGTCTGTGTCGTTGAGGAACCACTAGATGTAGTGGCTATAGAGAGAACGGGCAAGTTTCAGGGTCTTTATCATGTTCTGGGCGGTGTGATATCTCCCATAGAGGGTGTAGGCCCGGATGAACTATATGTGAAAGAACTGGTGAGTCGCTTGGAAGAAGGTGAGTTTGAAGAAGCCATTCTTGCTACAAACCCCAGCGTAGAGGGAGAGGCGACGGCGTTATATTTACAAAAGATAATAAGTCCTCTGGGGGTTAAGATAACCCGTATCGCACGTGGTCTGCCTATGGGTGGTGATCTTGAGTATGCGGACGAAGTGACACTATCAAGGGCAATAGAAGGAAGGCTGGATTACTAAGCAAGTCAGGAAATAACCCATGAGTAAAACTCCAAATACAGTTAAGTCAGATGAGTGGGGGCAGGGATGGGATTACCTTTTCAAAGAAATCTGGGAAGATATGGATAGAATAAGAGAAGATAATTTGGCTCGTCGATACGACCATAAAAACATTGATCATTGCTTCAAGTTTTTGTACGCTACCCTAGTAAAGGATGTTTTATCAAAAGTGAAGAGCAGTGATTGGAATGAAAACGACAAAAGTGAAGTTATGGGTAAGACCTACAATTTGATAAACCTTTTCAGGGAAAGTAAAAGCTACCCCGACAAAGTAATAGCAATAAATATGGCTGAACAGCTTTTAAGGTCTATTTATTAGGAAGTAAAATATGGAGAGCCCAAAAGAAAAAGAAGAGTTTACCGAGTTTTCCCCTAAAGTGAGAATATACCTGATGAGGCATGGAGACAAGCCAACGAATGTTGGTGGACCAGAGCTAGATGATATTATAGAAGATGAGAAAAAATTACGAATATGGCATAAAAAAAGACATGATTTAGGGTTTGGTCCTCGCCTACCAAAATCAAGTTGGGTGGATATTGGTCAATCTGTCATAAATGATAATGCATTATCATTGAGAGGTATTATTGAATCACATGACTTTGCCCATAAAAAAGACTTCATCGGCGAAGTTCTGGATGACTTCCCTAAAGGAGATATTAGGATACTATTTTATAATACTAGAGCTCATAGAACAGCAGAAACCAATCAAATTATTGCCGAAGAGTTGAGTTATGAGCTGGAGCAAAGGAGAAAAGATGCTAAGGAATCAGCTGATGTCGACGCATTAAAAAACTTGAACCGGATTACAATAGAAAAACCCGGTATCAATGGCATTGAAAATACCGATTTAGGGGAAAGTGCTGGAGAAAAAAAGGAAACTTCTGTGACAGACATTGATCATTTTGTGACTAGTCTACAAGAAGAAGCTATAAATAATAATACAAATCTTATGGTTGTAGCGACGACGCATGCACATAAGATAGAGAACTATATAGAGGGAAAGACCGGAAGAAGAGAAAAAATAGGAACTACAGACTCCTTTGTGATTGAAAACTAATTTCTTCCCCCATATACCATAAACGTGGTAAAATGTTCATGTTATGGCACTAAAAGAGGTAAAAAACGGGAATATTTTTTGGATTGATATAGTCAATCCCACTGATAAGGACATAAAGAAACTGTCTGAACGTTTTGGTTTTCATGAACTTGACCTTGAGGACTGTATGTCAAACATACAGCGGCCGAAGATTGACCACTATGAAGACTACCTCTTCCTTGTCACTCATCTGCCGCGTTATTTCAAGGGGTCTAAGCGTCTGCTTACTTCTGAAGTGGATGTATTTATTGGTAAAAACTACCTCGTCACAGTTCACAATGGCAGTCAGAAACTTCTGATACAGCTTTTCGAGAAATGTCAGAAGGACAAATCATTTTTCAGAGAGTACTCTGCCAAAGGTAGTGGTTACCTGCTATATGAGATTATGACCACTTTGTATGGTAACTGTTTCAAGATGATAGATAAGATATATGAACGCATAGAAACTCTGGACGATAAGATATTTTCAAAGAAAGAAAAACCTAAGGATCTCATACGTGACTTTTCTAACCTGAGGAGAGAAATCATCAACTTCAGACGGGTTATAAAGCCTCAGAGAGACGTGCTGGACGAGCTAGAAAAGGCAAAGACTACTTTCCTGAGCGAAGGAGTAGATGTCTACTTCGATGACGTCGGAGATATGGTGGAGAAGATATGGGACTTGCTTGAGAATCAGAAGGAAATAGTTGATTCGCTGGTTGGCACTTATGAATCTATCGTTTCAAATCAGACGAATGATATCATCAAAATACTGACCATTTTCTCTGTAATAATGCTCCCACTGACACTCTTATCCGGAATCTACGGTATGAATATCAGTAATCTTCCCTATGCCGAAACAGAGTTCGCCTTCCAGTTCGTAGCAGGTACGATGATAACTGTAGTTGTTGTGATGATTGTATTCTTTAGCAAGAAAAGGTGGCTATAAAAAAGCTTCCTTTTTGCTTCCAGATAATGTAAAATGATTATCCTATCATTAACCATGGGGGTCCAATAATGAAAAATCTCTTACGAGTTTTGAAGTGGGGGACGGTCAACAAGCAGCTGACATTCTTTAATGTTTTCACAACTCTTTCAGTGACAGTGATAGCTACTATAAATCCACTAGTCTATAAGCTCATATTTGACTTTCTAGAAGAGCAATATAAAAGTGCACCATTACAAAGCTTCAGCTATACCATATTCATTAGATATATAGCCCTCTTGGTATTTATCACTTTCCTGCAGATGGCTGTCGGGTTGCTAAGCTCATGGTTTTCACTACGATGGTGGTATGAAACATGGGATTCACTTTATCGAAAAATGTTCAAACACTTGCAAACTATGGACATGACATATTTTGAGAGGATGCCAACGGGGAAACTGACTCAGAGAATGAACAGAGGAGTTAATAATGTTGTGAATATTTCTAACGATATCATTACCAATATTGCTCCTCAGGTTGTTTATATTATTATTGCCTCTTTCTTCCTTTTTCAAGCTATACCTATCTTTGGCTTCATAGTTATAATAGGGGCTCCACTATACTTCTATATCACCTTAAGATATAGAAAAACCCTAAACAAAGAACAAGACAAGATAAACGATGCTTGGGAGGATTCAGATAAAGTAATGTATGAGTCTATCTCTAATATAAAAACGGTAAAAAGTTTCGCCAAAGAAGATAGTCACTATCAGCAAGTTGTAAAACAATCAAAAAAGGGTATATCAGCAACACTCAGAAGAAGGAGAGTGTATATGTTGATGAATTTTTTAAGAAATTCCGTTAGTGTCATCTCTAGGATGACCGTTATAGGACTAGGAATATATTTAGTAGCTATAGGAAAAATGACACTTGGTACTCTAATGATGTCTATAACGTTTATAGAGCGTGCATTTGGTCCACTAGATTCTCTGGCTCGTGTCTATGACAATGTACAGAAATATATGCGAAGTGTAGTGAGAATCATAAAGATATTTGATACGGAGCCGGAAATCAGAGACAAAAATAGTGCTCTAGTTCTAAAGAAAGTTAAGGGCTGTATAGAAATTAAAAACCTAGAGTTTCAGTATAAAGACAAGAAGGTTATAAAAAAACTCAATCTCAGTATTCCAGTTGGACAGACGGTGGCAATAGTAGGCAAGAGCGGTGTGGGCAAGTCCACTTTGGTCAAACTGCTTCTCAGATTCTATGACCCGCAGAAGGGCCAGATACTGATAGACGGTCATGATGTAAAGGATGTCACACAAAAGTCACTCAGAGATAATATAGGCGTGGTAATGCAGGACACAGCTATATTTAACGATACTGCATATAACAATGTCGCCTATGCAAAACCCTTCACCAGTAAAAAAAGAGTAGAAAACGCTACAAAACTAGCCAATGCCCATGATTTTATTTCTAAGCTCCCCAAAGGTTATAACACTATCGTAGGAGAACGAGGGGTGAAGCTTTCCGGTGGAGAACAACAGAGGATAAATATAGCCAGAGCAATACTGAAAGACCCCCCTATTTTAGTACTAGATGAAGCTACGTCACATCTTGATTCTGAGAGTGAGAAACTTATTCAAGATGCACTTGAAAATCTCATCAAGGGGAGAACTACCATTATCATAGCCCATCGTCTATCTACTGTAATGAAAGCAGATCAGATAGTAATACTTGATAAAGGGAAAATAGCAGAAACGGGTACTCATACGGAACTTATAGACAAGGGAGGCTTATACTATCAGCTTTTCCAGATACAGTCAGGCGGTTATCTGAGCTAAGATGCTAGAAATCCACCCCTAGATAGGGTAAAATCTGTATATGCCCTTAAAACTATATAATACACTCACAAGACAAAAGGAAGAGTTTAAGCCACTTCACGACAAAGAGGTTAAGTGGTATACTTGCGGACCGACTATCTATGACTACTCACACTTAGGACATGCCAAGGGTTATGTCTCTATGGATGTCATACGTAGATTTCTTGAGTGGAGCGGTTATAAGGTGACGTATGTACAAAACTTTACCGATGTCGGACACTTAACAGACGACAACAACGAAGCTGGCGAAGATAAGATAGAGAAGAGAGCTAGGGAGAAACACATAGACCCCATGGTTCTAGTGACTGAGTATATAAAGGCATACTACATAGACTTCCATAACCTAAATGTCAAGGATGCTGATGTGGCGCCAAGACCGACACAAGAGATTAAGGAGATTATAGCTTTTGTGCAAGGATTGATAGACAAAGAATATGCCTACGAATCAAGAGGTTCTGTCTACTTTGACGTCAGTAAGTTTAAAGGTTACGGGAAACTCTCGGGTCAAAAGATCGATGAGCTCAAAACCGGAGCAAGAGTTGAAGTTAGAGAGGAGAAGAGAAGCCCTCTAGACTTTGCCCTCTGGATTAAGGCAGATCCTGAACATATCCTGAAGTATGAAAGCCCTTGGAGTGTTGGTTATCCCGGTTGGCACATAGAATGTTCCGTAATGGCAAAAAAATATCTCGGCGACACCATAGATATACACGCCGGAGGCAATGAAAACATTTTCCCTCATAATGAGTCAGAGATTGCTCAGTCCGAAGCACTTATAGGTAAGCCGTTTTCACGATACTGGCTGCACTGGAATATGGTCAAAATTGACGGCGTGAAAATGAGTAAATCAAAAAATAACTTTACAACAATCCAAGAACTTCTTAAAAATCATAACCCCTTTGCTGTCAGGCTAGCCATCATAAAGTCTCACTATCGTTCACCGATTGAGTTTAATGAGAAGGTATTTGAGGACTCCAAAAAAAATTTGCAAGAGATTACAAACTTTATAATCTCCCTCAAAAAGATTAAGAGTGATAACAAGAATGATATTGATACCAACAGATGGATGAAACAACTGAGAGAACAGTTCAAAGAAGCCATGAATGATGACTTTAACACTCCTCTAGCCATCTCGAATATTTTTGGTTGGATAAATACCATAAACAAAGAAATTGGTAACTTAAACAAAAGCCAATCAACAGAGATTTTAAATGCGTTCTATGATATCGACCAGGTTTTGGGTCTGAATCTAGACAGAGTAGTAGAGGAAGCAATCCCTGAGAATGTACAGAAGTTAGCCGAAAGTAGAGAAAAATCAAGAAAAGAAAAAGATTGGGCAGAATCTGATAGACTACGAGATGAAATAGCAAAATTAGGTTATGTAGCTGAGGACACTTCTGAAGGACCTGTTATTAAGCAACTATAAGGAGAACAATGAAAGCAAAAAAAGCAGTCATACTGGCAGCAGGCAAGGGTACTAGGATGCTTCCCTTGACCGAAAATATGCCTAAACACATTATCAAGATTAACGGAAAGCCCTTTCTATACTACATACTTAGATCTCTGAAAGATGCCGGGTATGAGAAAATTGGTGTACTGGTAAACTATAAGAAAGAGCAAATCGTTGACTATTTAAAAACATGTCCGGAGTTCGATACAGAGATTATCGAACAAGAAGGGATAAAAGGAAGTGCTGATGCCGTCAGACAAATGAAAGACTTTGTCGGAGAAGAAAACTTCCTGGTTCTTGGCGGAGACAATCTCTGGAGTGCAGAAGATTTAGCCAGAGTAAATCGCGATGATGACTATGTATACATTATGAGCCATAAGGTAGATGACCCGTCTAAATACGGTGTTCTTGTGACTGAAGGTGAGAAATTAATTCGAATACACGAGAAACCACAAGAGTTCGTAGGAGACCTCATTAATACGGGTCTATACCGCTTTACTCCCGATATATTCGAAGCGATCAGTAAGACAGAGTTGGGATATCGGGGAGAATATGAAATAGTAGATGCTATATCTATCCTAGCTAAAGATGAAAAAGTAAAAGTGCTTACACTGAATGACTTCTGGCTGGACCTAGGATGTCCTGATGATATCCCAAAGGTGGAGGAATTTCTGAAACAAGAAGCTATAGTATAATGATTTTTGTCATTCCGGGCTTGACCCGGAATCCAGTTATATACTCTAGATTCTGAATCAAGTTCAGAATAACAGTTTAATTTACTTTTATGACCAAATTCGAATGGAAAAATCTAAAGAAACCCTTCTTCTGCATGGCACCTATGGCAGGTATCACAGATTCTCCATTTCGGCATATCGTAAAGGAGTGTGGTGCTGACATAGTCTTCTCTGAGATGGTAGCAGCTGAGGGAGTATTCTATAAGAGCCAGAAGACTATAGACCTTATGAATTTTCACGAAAAAGAACGACCCTATATAGTACAAATATTTGGTAACGACCTAGAAAAGATGGCTTACACGGCAAAGTATATAGAGGAAAAAGTCAAACCTGATGGGATAGATATAAATATGGGCTGTCCGGCGAAGAAAGTTGTAGCAGGTGGTAGAGGCTCTGCTCTACTGAAAGACTTTGAAGTTGCACTGAAAGTAGCTCAGACTGTCCGAGATGCTACAAAGCTACCACTTTCCGTGAAGATGCGTCTAGGTTGGGACGCCTTTGAAATCCATCAATTCGTACAGGATTTGGAGCGTATTGGTATAGATGCCATAACTATCCATGCCAGGACAAGACAGCAGGGGTTCAAGGGAGAACCCGATTGGTCGGCAGTCGGTGAGATAAAGAAGCTAGTAAAAATCCCTGTTATCGGTAATGGTGATGTCAAAAACTCAAAAGATGCTAAGGAAATCATCAAAATCTCAAAGTGTGACGGGGTAATGATTGGACGTGGCGCTCTCGGAAACCCATGGATATTTAAGTCTCTTTCTTCTTGTCATTCTCGCGAAAGCGGGAATCTAGACTACAAACCTACTTGGGAAGAAACTGTTGATATAGCACTGAAGCATACACATATGAATGTGGAAGAGTTTGGAGAAAGAAAGGGGATACTTGAGATGAGGAAGCATTACGGCTGGTACTTCAAAGGTTTCGATGGGGCGAAGGAACTGCGCAAGAAACTTGTTCGAGTTGAGACGTCTAAGGAGATTGAAAAACTACTCCAAGAATCAATATGGTTCGGCACGGCGCTATAGAGTAGTATAAGCAACTACAAGTATAAATTTCATGTAACTTTTGTAAAAGAGGCTTCTCAGGAACCTTTTTTAGATTTATCATTACCTAATGAATAATCATGTTCAAAAAAATATAAAGATACTATCGAGATTTAACTTTTTCTCAGATTTCAATCTTTATGCGCCCATAGCTATTCTATACTTTTCTAGGGTTACGGGTTCTTTTGCATTAGGTATGAGTATTTTTTCAGTTGTTATGATTTCATCAGCCTTTTTTGAAATTCCTACAGGTATTTTTTCGGACATTATTGGAAGAAGAAAAACTATGATATTTGGAGCATTTTGTGCCGTCATTTACATGATTCTTTATGCCATAGGTGGCTCCTACATGGTTTTACTCCTTGGTGCCATTTTCAATGGCCTTTCAAGATCGTTTTATAGCGGTAATGACGATGCTCTTCTATATGATACCTTAGTGCAGATGGGTAAAAAAGAACGGTATCATAGTGTTTTAGGTAAAGTAAGTTCAATGTTTCAGCTCGCTTTGGGGATTGCTGCTTTGATAGGTGGTTTCATAGCAAACTGGTCATTTACTGCTGTTCTGTGGGCTTCTGTAGTACCACAGGTAGTTTGTCTAATCTTGGCATTTCAGTTTATCGAGCCAAGGGTTCATACGGCAAAGAGCACAAATATTTATGCACATTTAATTGACTCCTTAAAACAGTTCGGTATTAATAATAAGCTAAGACTTTTAAGCCTTGCTAGCGTGGTAAGTTATGGTGTTGGGGAAGCTAGCTATCAGTTCAGGTCGGTTTTTGTAGCGACTCTATGGCCAATATGGGCAATTGGTATCGTCCATTCATCTACAAACTTTGGCGCTGCTGCTAGTTTTTGGTACAGCGGAAAAATAATTGATAGATTTAAATCGCTACAGATACTTATAGGCGCAAAACTTTATAGTTTTACTGTAAATCTAATCGCCCTGATTTTTCCCACTATATTGTCGCCTGTTTTACTGGCTTCACACTCACTGTTTTATGGTGTAACTGAGGTTGCCAAAAATTCTCTCATGCAAAAGGAATTCACTGAAAAACAACGTGCAACTATGGGTTCACTAAACTCATTGTTTGGTAGTCTCTTCTTTGGTTTTTTTGCTATCGTTCTCGGTTCAATAGCGGATGCTGTTGGTCCGGCAAAAGCTCTAATATTAGCTCAGCTTGTCTCGTCTACAATGATATACATCTATTGGAGGTTATTTAAAAACGATAAAGATGTCATGCTCCAAAGTGTTGCTATAAAGTAAGATGCCCTATACAGGCCATATGGTTCTAGTTTTCTTTTCTATTAGACACGTCGAGCGCCTATAGCGCTCGTCTTGGTTCAGCACTCCGCTCGAGAACATTATAGCACTATTTTAGTATTGAGCACAAAATACATTGATATAAAGGATAATTCTCCTTATAAATAAATTGTTACAGCTTCAAGAGAATAAACAGAAAGTATTAAAAAGATGTTATAATAATTTTTAATAGAGCCATTATGATAATTTAAAAAAGAAAGATGATTAAATGATTAAATTTGACCCAAATAAAACCGCATTGTTCAGCCCTCATGCTCTAGATTTTTTTGGTAAACCTTCAAAGACCTTAATGATATTTGATGATGAGGTCTGGGAAGGCTATATAAAAAAACAGAATAACATTGAAGTCTCGCCTGTTAAAAACGACAGAGAAGGCGTGTTTGATAATTTTCTTATATATAGATATGGTCAAGAAAATATATTGCTAGTAGCGCCAGCCGATGGAGTTGGTGGTTCTGCTATGTCTGTAGTAGAAATGGAGCTGTTGATTGCAAGCGGGATAAATAAGATAGTCGCATTTGGTACATGTGGAGCAATGGATAAAAAAATAGCTAAAAACACGATCATTATCCCCCAGTCAGCTTACCGAGAAGAGGGCGTAAGCTATCATTATTTGCCACCAAGTGATGAAGTCGCTCAGGCTACTAAGTCAATAAGTGTAATGAATAAAATATTCTCCAAACACAGCATACCTTTCTTAAACGGCAAAGTTTGGACAACCGATGCTGTGTATAGAGAGACGGCTGGGAAGCTGCAGACTATGAAAAACAATGGCTGTATAGCTGTTGATATGGAGCTGGCGTCTTTGCTTGCTGTTGCACAGTTTCGTAATATTAGCTTTGCTAGTTTCTTAATTACTGATGATAATATCGACGGAAAGAACCCACAAGAAAATGAACGAGACCCAGCAAAACTATTCCAGACTGCATTAGAAATCGTCACAAAAATCTAGTAAAATAATTGGTTTATTCTATTCTTATAAATCTATGAGACACGTCGAGCGCTCATAGCGCTCGTTTTGGTTCGGGAGGAGGGATTCGAACCCCCGATCATGGGACCAGAACCCATTGCCTTACCGCTTGGCTACTCCCGAACGACCTGTAAATTATACCATTTCCCGACCTATTTCTCAATCCTTCCTTATATGATAAACTTTACGTTATGAAACTAAAGTTTATATACACAGTAGACTCAGAGCTTAAAATTGTTGAAGAAAAAATACGCGCTAGGGATTTTCTTCTTAAAAATAACTATGAAGTGGGCATGCCTAAGGGATATACCTTAAATAGTAAAGATTTTAGCAAAGTAAGGGAGCAAATAGAGAAAGAGTATGATGAAGAAAAGATGGAAGGAGCCAGAAAGTATATATCTAATAAATGGCATAAATATGAGATAGAACTTGATAACTTTCTGGGAAAAATACCTTATAAAGTGCCGAATACACTCTTAATAACACTATCTCAGTACGGGGGAGGCTCCTACTGGGTTCCTAATAGAATAGATGTCAACGTTAACCATAAAAATCTTTTTAGTGGCATATTCCACGAGCTTATCCACTTAATTATCGAGGAACCTGTAATCGAAAAGTTTAAAATCAGCCATTGGGACAAAGAAAGCCTCGTGGATTATTTTTTCGTTAATGATAAGAACTTAAAAAAAGTATTCCCAGACTATGAATGTGAAGGAGAACCGGCTAGTAAAGAATTATTAAAAAAAGTTGGTTGGATTTAACATTTAGCAAGTTAATAAGCATAGTTATTGATGACATTTATATAAATTTCTGTATAATATCTTATAGATTTATTAAATGTTAGGAGGGGACTATAAAATATTTAAGAAAACTAGACCGAATAGCAGCATGGATGCTTCTCGCGTCTGTTTTGGGATATATACTGACTGGTTTTGCCATGACAAAGGGTCTTTTAGGAACCCAATATGTACATCAGATTACAGAGCTACATACTAAGCATTTACCACTCCTCATGATATTCTCATTTTCCATACATACTCCTTATGCCATCCATCTGGCATTTAAGAGGTGGCGTATATGGAATGGCTTTACTAAGATTGCCCTTATAGCAGCATATGTTTTATTCTTTCTAAGTTTCCTTTTTATAGATTTAGTATACAAAAAACCTATTACCACTACAACGAATGCGATACCAAGTACAGTACAACCGAGGGGCGAAGATGATGATGCAACAGTAACCACCCCTCAAACTACTCAGCCAGCAACTCCTGGCAACAAAACTTTTACTTTGAGTGAACTAGCTCAGTATAATGGACAAAATGGACAACCCGCGTATGTTGCTGTAAATGGTGTTGTTTATAATCTTTCCACTATTTTTGCAGGGGGACAGCATAAGTACCACTTCGCAGGCAGAGATCTGACAAATGAGTTTAATAGCCGACACACACCAGCTCAGATACAGAAGTATCCGTCAGTCGGAACAATGCGGTAGATCCTTTACATAAAGTTGGATTGACAAAAGGCCATAATAAGGGTAGAATAGTTTAGTTAATAAAGATTTTATTAGCCCGCAGGTTTAAAGCCGAGGAATGTAAGCGAGCTTTTTTTATTAGCAAGCGTTTTAGAAAAACAAGAAAGAAAATAGATGAAACTAAGAAATGTTGCCATTATCGCTCACGTAGACCATGGAAAAACAACTATCGTAGATGGTCTCCTTAAGCAATCCAAAACTTTTCGTGAAAACGAAGCTGCTTTTTCCCAAACTTTGATTATGGACTCAAATGATCAAGAGCGCGAGAGAGGTATCACGATACTAGCGAAGAATACAGCTGTAATGTATGGTGATGTCAAAATAAACATAGTAGATACACCCGGTCATGCTGACTTCGGTGGAGAGGTAGAGAGAACCCTGAACATGGCTGATGGAGCAATACTAGTAATAGATGCTCATGAAGGTCCTATGCCCCAAACAAAGTTTGTACTGAAAAAAGCACTAGAGATAGGCTTAAATCTGATAGTTGTCATAAATAAGATTGATAAACCAAACGCTAGAGTAGAGACTGTGATAAAGAAAACTCACGACCTCTTTCTCGACCTGGCAACTGATATGGACCAGTTAGATTTTCCTATATACTACGCTATTGCCAGAGATGGTAAAGCCTGGGATGAGATGCCTGAAGACTTCAATGAAAAGGCAGATCTCACGCCTATTTTTGATGCTATAGTTACTCATATACCAGAGCCCCAAGTAGAAAAAGACAAACCTTTCCAGATGCTTGTGACATCTCTGGAAAGTGATAGTTTTCAAGGTAAACATGCCGTAGGAAAGATTAGCAGGGGCTCTATCAAGCCCGGTACCACTATAACGCTGATAAAAAAAGATGGTTCAAAGGAGCAGTCTAGAATAGATAAGGTCTATGTATCTCAAGGGTTAAAGAAAGTAGAAGTCAGCCAAGCTAATGCGGGAGAGATAGTCTCTCTTACAGGAATAAAAAATGCTAGCATCGGGGAGACCCTAGCTGATAGTGACCATCCAGAGGCACTGCCTACAATAGATATAGAAGAACCAACTCTGAAAATGTCCGTCTCAGCAAATACCTCTCCCTTTGCAGGGAAAGAAGGTCAGTTTGTGACAGGCAGACAGATACTGGAAAGAATAAAAAGAGAGCTGGAAACTAACGTTTCTCTAAAGATGGAGCTAGGAAAAGCGGGGGACTATATACTATCCGGACGTGGTGAACTCCATCTCTCTGTATTTATAGAAAACTTGCGTCGTGAAGGATATGAGATGGAAGTAGGAAAGCCTCAAGTCATAACAAAAGAAGTAGACGGAAAAATGTGTGAACCTATAGAAGAACTGACTATAGACGTGAGCACAGAATACGTTGGAGCGGTTACATCAGAAGTAGGCAGGAGAAAGGGAAATATGCTGAGTCAAGAAGAAAACACCGATGGCACTACAAGGCTAACATTTGAGATATCTACTCGCGGGCTGCTAGGCTTGAGAAATCAACTCCTAACTCTATCCCGAGGCACAGCCATCATGAACTCTATCTTTACAAAGTTTCAACCAGTAGGCGCCGCTATAGCAAAACTTCGAAATGGTGCTCTTGTCGCTCATGAGTCAGGGAAGGCAGTAGCATATGGTCTATGTAACGCTCAAGGAAGAGGAACTATATTCATAGGACCTCAGACACAAGTTTATGAAGGTATGATAGTAGGCTTAAATTCTCGAGAAGGCGATCTGGAGATAAATGTAACAAAAGAAAAGAAACTGACGAATACTCGAGCTGCAGGTTCTGACAATGCGCTTACTCTTACACCGCCAACTATATTTACACTAGAACAATCCCTTGACTTTCTGGAAGACGATGAACTTCTAGAGGTAACGCCGAAGAGTCTGAGACTTAGGAAAAAGCTACTCAGTAAAACCGCTCGAGCCAGAGCAAGAAAGTAATCCTTAGTTTGTAGCCTCTTCTAACTTTTCTCTACTATCTATAGACGCAATATTTCTGAGGAAGAGTATCAACCATGCCGAGACTATACCAAAGGAAAATATTTCATTTACAGCCAAAGTGAAGTAACCAACTTTAAAAAGAATATAGCCTGCTATGAGCGCCATGAGAAAAAGATAGTTAATTCGCAGAAAATATTTTGGCAGTGAACTCATTGAATAGTATAAGCTTGCTATAATGAAACCATAGACTCCAAATGCTGAATAAGCGCATACTCCGTGTAAAAAATTGCGGAAGAAGCTATATCCATAAGGAAATATTCCTATACAGCATAGAGCTATAGGAGCAACTACAAATGCTACTCTATAATAAGTGAGGTATTTTTCTTTTAGCCCAACTGCTTTTTGAATTCTAATAAGCTCATTTATTATATAGTTTGAAAGTGCCAACAGTAAAAGTCCGGAAATAATCATCGACACATTAAATACCTTAGCAGATATAACTTCATGCACACCAAGATAGCTGTCAGATTCACTCCACTATTTTGGATTTGGATTAAAAATCGCACTTATAGTTACACCACCAATCAAGTAAAGTCCAACCAGATTAATGATGTCTTTTGCTGTCACTTTCTGTGCTAGTTCTGTGTAAAGATAAGTCCAGAGAGCCATAGCTGAACTTATCCAAAAAGTGAATGACAAAGGATCATAGATAAACACCTTAAATGCATTACTAAAAAGTAATGATATAACTACTCCGACTAAAACTGATACAACGGCAAAGGCTATCGTAACAATGATGTTTGACCAAAGGAGAGATGATGAGGAGACAAGATATGTTTAGTAGTGATAATGTTGAAGAGCCGATGGCACAGCCGGCTCCGGATCAGGAGCCTACTACAACAAGTCAGCTTGAGGAAATCGCAGCCCTGAAAGCTAAGGGGTTGATTACACCAGAAGAGTTTGAGGCAAAGAAGAAACAAATACTGGGCATCTAACTTTCAGCGCCATTTCTACACAAAGAATATTAATACTGGATGTTTACAAACTCCCACATCCTTATGCTATACTTTAGTTATAGAAGGGAGGTGATTTATATGAAAGAGTTAGCAAAATATGGAGATTATATTTTCTATTTATCTTTGGTCGGCCTAGCACTTGCAGCTTATGGATCTCTTGCAGGTAACGACATCTGGCTAGCGCCCACCCAATGGATAATGGTTGCTACATTAACTGGAGTTTACGCAACTTATCTCAAAGCTTCTAAGTAGAGAACTTATTTGAAAGAGAGCCGATGCATAATCAGCTCTCTTTATTATGTAACCGCCGACACTTTATTTTCTATAAAAAAATGGCCACTGAATGTGTGCAAACTTCAGTGGCCCAAGTCATACGGTTTGACATAAAAAGTACAATTTGTGCGAATTCTTGTGATTATGCCTAAAGAACGTCCGGCGTTTCTTGCGAAACACTTCGCCATGAGAGAGGAATAGTTGGATGTTCCCCCTTGAGCAATGTGAGGGCAGCATTACCATGAAGTTCCACATGATCGCCGGTTCTGATATTAGGTCGAGCCTCGTTACTGTCGAGCCTTACAAAAGTGCCTCCCTCGATAGTGAGGATCTGACTTCCATTCTTCCAGCTCATATCAACAACTTTCTTCGCCGCCATAGACACCTCCATGTTCGAAACTTGACAGGGACAATCCATGAGAATTATGGAGAAAATTATACATCCCCATAGACAAAAAGGCAAGACACTAAAATCCATATATGTTCCTTAGTTGATTTTTTATAGTAATTATGGTACTATAAGTTATCTTTGTTTCATCTCTTACTTTGTTACTACGCATTCGACCGAAGGGACAACAAATGGATCTTGAATTAAAAAATTTGTATGACGTTTTCACAGACTTGGCATACAAGTTGGCAAGACAGAGCGATCTGCCTGAAGCAACTGCAGTCAAAGCGCTGACAAAGCCACAAGATGCAGAACTCAAGGAGATGCTTAATATCGTGAGAGAAAGCTTCTACTGTCGCCACTTCGTCATTGACGTCTTCCTTGATGACTATTTGGAATACTTCGCATGGAGAGCAAGTGATGCGAGGTTCGAACACCTTCTTCTGGATGGAATCCATCACATGACAGACGACCTCCCATGCATCTTTCTCAAGGCTGGTCATAGTTGCGCTGACTACGACCAATGTGACTTCATACTCTCAGAAGTTGCCTAGCAACATCACCACCGTCATACTACCCCGCACAATCATTTACACCGATTAGTGCGGTTTTTTTATGAGATATGCCAATGTAAAAATCATCTTTCTTTATGATAATTAGTTCAGATAAGCGGGGTGAACAAAATGAAAATATCAAGAGCGTTCCCACAGTTTAAGGGCAAGACGGCACTTTTTATAGTAACTGGTGTCCATAGTGCTGTTTTATATGGGGTGAGGAATGGAGAAATACGAAAGCTAGGAGAGTTTCAGGTTCTATACCCCACATACTCTGATAGGGAAAGTTTTTTTGAAAGTGCAGGTATGGGACATATATACGGCTCTGGTGCAGTATATGAAAGAGCAAAGGATGAGACTAGAAAAAGATTTCTAAGGGAACTAAAGAAAAATGAAAGGTTTATCATATCAAAAGAGCATGTCACTCATATTTATATCTTTGCTCCAATCTATATTGCCAGAAACGTAGTAGGTACCCTGCCGAATGACATGAGAAGTAAAGTAAGAAGAATATTTCTCGGTAACTACACGCATGAACATCCTTTTGGACTACTGGGAAGAATACGTCAGCAAAAAGACGCCGAAGAGAAGATATTACCTGTACAGGAGCAAGCGAGGAAGATACTTAAAATAACTAAAGATATTACAAAGAGGAAAAAGGCAAACCACAGCTAAAAAATCTTTACAAGACAGAAATAAAGTTATATAATCTAGTCGGTTCTTTGAATATTTGAAGAAGTTTGTCCCCGGGGCCCAATATAGTATACGGGGACCAAGGAACGAAGATGTCCAGACTAGATGATAGGCCTGACTCGAATAGGTCGTAACGGCAGAAACGTGCCCAGGATGGGTAGAGTTTCCACATGACTCGTAACGAGAAGCAATCTGCTGTGTCATAAACTGCCCATCGGCGCCTGTCCCGAAACAAAAGGGAAGGTGAATACTCTCGAACTGGGTCTGGACGTTCTTCGAAAATAACAAGAACTGTTTCTTAGTTCTTTAAACGTCTGCTTCCGGAACAAGCACCGCTTCCATCTGGAGGCTGGGACGAAGATTTCCTTCCGTCCCAAGACCACAGAGATAGCGTATCTTTCTTTTTGCCAACCGGCAAGGTTCGCTGTGCAGGATCTCTGTAGTCCTCATGGGGCGGAGATAATTTGGTACATCCAAATTGCTTCCGCTCCTTTTTCTATTGAAATTATTTAGAAACTTCCTTAAATGCAAGTGTCCAATATGTCGATGTGATTGCAGAGAAAAATCCACCCAGTAGCATCATTATAGACACAGAAAGTACTACTGCCAGCACAGCATATATTATGACAGCTATCACACTAGAACTAGCCAACCATATAACAAGTCCTAGGAGACCAAGAGCCAGAATCATTACCACAACAGCTATAAATACTACTATTCCGGATATTATACCAATGAGTATATTCATGAGAAAAAGCAAAGAGGACTCTTTCTTCTTGCTTTTCATAAGACCATAGCCCTGACGAATGCTATCCATAATCCCACTACCAGTAACTACTGCAAAACGTAAAGCATATCTAGAGACTATACCTACAACAATAATGGAAAGGATGGTAAAGAGAATGGCCGGTACCAGATAGAGGGCAAAAAGCGGCCATGCTTGCGTTACAGCGAGTAAAATGGCAGGGGTAGCCACTGCTAGCAGTATTCCAAAAGTTAGAAGCCCTAGTAGGAGATTTATACCCACGACCCTCCAGAACTTATGCCACCCAAATCTCATTGACTGCATAAAAGAGCTCTCCTCTCCACTATCTATCCTATCAGCAGCATTTATAAGTCCCGCTTGCGCCATCACAGAAAGTATCCAAAAGGTCAGTCCAATAGCAATCAAGACTCCAGCCACAACCATTATAAGGACTATATGGCTTTGTATCCATGTAGAGATAGTATTGAAGAACTGCTCCATATTAACGTTTGTACCGCTGTTTGTATCCCAACCGTTACCACTACCGCCATATGAGTTCATACCGCTTCCTGAAGCACCTGCAAGTATTCCCAAGAACCAGAGGTATTTACGATTTTTTACTATAGAGAAGGATCTTCTCAACATATCAAAGTAGTCTAGAGAATTGGTTCCCGTCTGTTCTGTTGATATTTCTTCAGCCATATATACTCCTTTTTTATCCAGCATAAAGGATTATCTCTTCTCTTACAAGTATACATTTTACAAAACCTTGTGTAGCGAAAAAAGTTTTTATGTTATACTTTCTTTAATAATAAAGGAGGGCATATGATCTACATACTAGTCGGAGGATTTATTGGCGGTATAGTAAGAGGACTCGTTGGTTTTGTCAAACATTACTTCGCATATAAAAATGTAAAGTTTGAGCTCTACTACTTTCTTGCAATGATAGGTATCACGGGTGTTGTCGGGCTATCGGTCAGCTGGGCAGTTAGCCAGTCCGGGCTTGATATCTTAGGCGTAACCGGCATCAATCCGGGGATTGCTTTCATCATCGGATATGCGGGAGGTGACTTCATTGAAAACATATACAAGATACTAACGAGAAAAGACAGTCTTTATGGGCTACCAAAGGAGCTAGAAAAAAGTCTAGCCAGATAGATAGTATGACAGATATAAGTATAGGAAACGGTATAAGTAAAAAACAAAAGAGGATAGTGTACATTACTCTGGTTTCTATCTTTTTAGCTACTCTTTTTGCCTTTTTCTATATTATTTACCTCCTCTTCACATCTGATTTACAGCTGGTTATTCTAGGAGATGGAACAAAAGAACTGATAGGTCTGATAATAATATCTGTAGGAGCTATGCTGGGGGTTCCCCTTGGTAAAAACTGGTGGGGGAAAGTATATAGAGAGAGAAAGAAAGGTCTAATACTAAAAGTAAAATAGGGAGACGCAATAAGCGAACAAGATATCTTAAAACCTGATAGAGGAGTACATGACTGCCTTTCTGCAAGTATACTGGCAGTAATTGTCTTTGTCTTTGTCTTTTTCTATCAGCTGTCTCTCACAAAACAATCAATAGGATTGCTTGTATCGTTTAATAAAACTCTTGCCTTGGCTGCTCTCTTGCTTATTGGCATTGCCTTAGTTTTTGAGACGCTATCTAGATATTTTCCTATTCTTTCTTCCAGGATTGGTGCTAGCAGAAAAATGGGTATTATCGGATTAGTGCTATCTGCAATCCACTGCACTTTTGTTCTGCGTGTACTCACTAAAACATTTGACGCTCAGTGGCTTTCTGAACAATCCACTTCTCTTATTTTTGCTAAGGTTTCTATAGTGTTAATACTACTCTCTTACCTTGGCTTTATATCCTTTTTTACAAAGAAACTCGGAAACAAAACAGATATATACATTCAGATACTTAGCTATCTAGGATTTCTTGCTATTCTTTTACATACTCTCCTTCTCATCAAGCCTTCTTACTACTATCTAAGTATAGGATCATCCTTCTTAAACTATGCCAGACAAGGAGAGCTAACCTTTATTATATTATTTCTAGTAACCACTGTCCTCCTACGTTTTTCTATCTTCTTCTTAGATAAAAGAGGAATATCCTTACAACTTAAAATTGTTATACACACATTTGTTTATTTTTCAGTACTAGTCCTAGTTTTTGGCACATACCTTGAGATAACAAATATGAGATCAAGCCATGAAAAAACACTCAAGTCAAATCAACAAATTTTGGAGATAGTAAAAAGCTCTATAAATGAATCCGGCTTAGACAAAGCTCATAATCTTTCGGACACTATATCAAAGTCTACAAATTCCGAAGTAGCTGTCTTCTTCTTAAACAAAGAAAAAGTCATAGTCTATGATTCTGAAGCCAAAGAAGAGGGCAGAACCTACACTTATATAAACGACGACTACTTGCAAGGCAAGCATAGATGGGAAGCAGACTATAGAAGAGCGAACCGTGAATATAGTGATCTAGCGGTAGAGCTAGATGAAGGTAACGGATATCTAGTAGTCTCCTCGGATTATACAAAGTCGAATCCATTAATTTATCAAATAACGTCTTCCTATGGCTTGATAGCAATCATTACTTTCCTCATGGCAATGTTCACTCTAACATTTGCGAGAAAGAATATAATCAGTCCGATAAAAAGGCTTATTAAAGCATCCAAAAATATTGCAGCAGGAGATTTCAATACGAAGGTAGAGGTAAAGGGGGATGATGAGTTCTCTACACTATCCAATACTTACAATGAAATGACTGAGCAGATTAATAACCAAATACGTGAACTGAAGGAGCTGGATCGTTTAAAAGATGAGTTTATAGCTATTGTTTCACATAACCTCAGAACTCCACTAACTACGCTGAGAGGATATATAGAGTTTATGTCATATGACAAAGCAGGAAAACTAAACCGTCAACAAAAGTTTATTCTGTCAAAGGCACAGGATAGTACAAATACCTTGCTCAATCTTTCTGAAGGACTACTCAGTATTACAGCGCTCGAGGGAGGCAAAGTAAAGATTGAGAAGAAACCATTTGATGTGGTAAATATGTTGAACCAAACAATAAAAGAACTAGACTTTAAGGTGAAGGATAGAGAACTTACACTTGCGAACAACATTGATAAGGAGACCATAACAATAGTTGGCGATGAAGTAAAACTAAAGCAAGCATTCGTAAGTGTTATGGAAAACGCTATAAAGTTTAACAAGGAGAAGGGAACTATTGAGATAAACAAAATAGTAGAGCAAGAAGAAAACAGGGCCGTTTTTGTAATTAAAGATACCGGAATAGGTATATCAAAAGAAAAACAAAAAGACGCTTTCAAAAAGTTTAGCCGCGCTACCGGAGTATATGCTTACTCTTATGAAGGCATGGGTTTAGGACTACACTTAACAAGACTTATCGTTCTTGCCCATGGTGGAAATATCTGGCTTGAGAGCGAAGAAGGAAAGGGAACCTCAGTCTTTATCTCTCTCCCATTAGGGAAAAAAGAATAGATGTATATTACGATAGATATAGGAGGAACGAACACCCGGATAGCAACGTTCAATGACATTCCCAGCAAAAGTGAGACTAGTTTTCAGACTTTTAAGACATCTGAGAAATACTCTGAAGGCATCTACAATATAGATTCTGTTATAGAGAAACTCATCGCAGAAGACACTCTCCAAGGCTTAGGGCTATCTGTTGCTATCCCATTTGACGCTCATTATCACACTGTATTTGATGCGAATCTCCCTGGTTGGAATGCACAGAGACTGCTAAGAGATATGAAAGAAAAATATAATGTTACTGTTCGGGTTGTAAATGATACCTCTGCAGGAGCTGTAGCGGAAGCTTTATCAAGAGATGACAAGGAATTTATATACTTATCTTGGGGCACAGGATTTGGAGGAGTAACCGTTAAGAAAAATGACGAAGTTTGGTATATATATGAGTACGAACCCGGCCATAAAGTATTAGTCGATAACGGTCGACCTTGTGTATGCGGCAAAAAAGGATGCCTAGAAGCATACATTGGAGGGGAAGCGATAGAAAAAAATTACGGCAAAGGTGCACAGCAACTAAATGATGACGAGTGGGATGAGATTTTGGAATATGCCGCCATGGGAATAAACAGTATTCTGATGTCATCGAAAACTAATCTGGTTATATTAAATGGGCATGTTCCGATAGCTCACCCAAATTTTTTTGGACGGTTGGTAGAAAAAGTCAGCAGAAGAAGCGGGAAACTCATATCTTTACAAAAGGCGAAAGCCGGAGAAAAGGCTCCTCTTCACGGAGTACTGGCGTTGCTAGAAAAAAGTAGTCGCATCAACATACGTAAAATAGAGAATTAAGAACAGAATTCTGTTTCGAAAAAATTGACATAACCCCTTTCAAAATGATAGATTTTATATGAAAAATATAACTTTGGGTAGAACAAAATAACTAATTTTTTGAGCATAAATGAAAAAAGAAAACATACAAATAAAATCAACCAAGAACTCATCTAATAAAGATGGAGATAGAAGCAATCCAAAAAAGTCTTGGGCAGGTGCCTCTATCAACACTTTATCGGTAACTGCTAAGTTTATCGGCAGAATTTTACTTATTTTTATGGTAGTACTTTTTCTGACAGGTAGTCTTTTTATGATCTCTTTATATTATAAATATGCCAAAGATTTTAAGTCAGCTAAACCAAGAAGCGGAGGGACTCAAGCCATCTTCTATGATAAAAATGGAAAAACTATTTATGAGGGTTTTGGCACGGGGAATACTGAGTATACACCCTTGGAAGACATACCGGATGTGGTGAAGAAATCAACTCTTGCAGCAGAAGATCTAGATTTTTATAAACACGGCCCCATAAATATTCGAGGGATGGTAAGAGCAGCTTATAGAAACTTTCAAAGTAGCAGTCGTGGCAATGCTACAAAGTTCTTGGATCTCTTAAATGAAAAGGCCTACTCAGAAGGTGGCAGTAGTATCACACAACAACTGATAAAAAATCGTTATCTCGAGAGTGATAGAAGTTTTGAAAGAAAGGCAAAAGAACTTGTATACTCGTACGAACTTGAGAAAAAAATGACTAAAGATGCAATACTAGAACAATATCTAAACTACATATACTATGGGGAGCAAGCTTTGGGGATACAAAATGCTGCAAAGATATACTTTGATAAAGACGTAAGAGACTTAGACTTAGCCGAAGCAAGTATGCTTGCTGGTCTTCCTGCAGCTCCCAGTAAATATTCCGCTATAAGTGGCGACTATAAAGAAAGCAAGAAAAGACAAGAGTATGTACTCCAGCAAATGATAAAGGCAAAGTTTATCACTTTGGATGAAGCGAAGAAAGCCATAAGAGAGCCTCTTACACTCAGTGGAGCTAAAAGAACTGTGATGAAGCATCCTTATTTTGTGCAATATGTAAAACAAGAACTTATAAACCTCTATGGCACCGAGCTTGTTGAAGAAGGGGGAATAAAAGTCTACACCACACTAGATCCTAAAAAACAAAAAATAGCTGAGGAAAAAGCAAGGGAGTATGTAGAAAAGTTTACTTACAGCAACGTTTCAAATGCTGCTGTCGTTGTGATGGAGAATAAAACAAACAACATCCTGGCTATGGTTGGAGGCGTTAAGTGGGACGAGAGTAAAGTGAATGTTGCGACTTCGTCTAGACAGCCAGGATCTTCATTTAAACCAATAGTCTATGCAACCGGTTTCCAGGAAGGATACTCTCCCGCAACAAAGCTTTCAGACACATACGTCAACTTTGGTGGGAATCCTCCATATATACCAAGAAACTATAGCGGTGGTCACTGGGGTAATGTGTCGGTTAGGACTGCCCTATCAAACTCTCTCAACATACCGGCTGTAGAAATGACCCAGCTAGCCGGAGTTGATAAGGTTATAAACACTGCCCGCAAGATGGGAATTTCAACCATAAACGGGAACTCAAGTGACTATGGACTATCTATAGGGCTTGGCAGTGCAGAGGTGAAGTTGCTAGATATGGTTGAAGCATATTCTACATTCGCTGATGGTGGGAAGAGGACAATCCCCTCAGGTATACTAAAGGTGGTTAATGATAGGGGAGATAATATCTACAACGTGAAACGTCAGAAGAAAACCGTCCTAGACCCACGGGTTGCTTATATGATAACTAGCGTACTTTCAGATACCAAAGCCAGACAAAGAGTTTTTGGCTATGGGAACAAACTCGAAATACAAGGGCATACTGTGGCAGCAAAGACAGGAACCACCGACAACTATACTGATAGTTGGACCATGGGATATAACCCAAAGTTTACAGTCGGTGTATGGATGGGAAACAACGATAGAAGCCAAATGAGAGTTATCAGCGGTATAGAGGGAGCAGCATACATATGGCATGATATTTTTGAAGCTTACATCAAGGATACGAAGGATATCACATTTAAAAAACCGAGCGGGCTTAAAGAGGTATGGATAAGCCCTTATACATACTCTCCGGCAAACTACCATGGCTCTCCCAACATTCTCGAACCCTTTATACCTGGGAAGGAACTACCTCAGAACCCCGACTTTTCTTATTTAAACCAATTTAGAACATATAAAAGTTGGCCTCAAGCTACAAAAAATAACTAGCTATTCACACAAAAAAATGACCGTTCTTTAGTACAAAGTCACAATGCTTTAATACCACTTTTTGTACTATTCTATATATCATGCAAAAAGAAAGAAAAAGTGGTATAAAAACTGCCCAAAAAACCTCAGCGGAAAGGGAATCAAGCAGGAAACGTTTTGAGCGGCTTCTTTTTGAACTCGCTATTTTTGACTTTTCTCTCGAGGATATAGATAAATCAACTAGAGATCTAAAGAAAATTCTTATTGAGTACACAGGTGCTAGAGGATGTACTCTCATGTTCCTTGACAGTTATAACCAACTCTGGAAAATAGGAGAGAGGACTACCTACCCATTTATGCTAGGAGAGGGGGTAGCCGGGAGAGCAGCTAAATACAGAAAGGAAATTTGTGCAGAAGAGGGGGTAGAAGGCAATATATATAAACCTCTGTACAAAAACAAATCAGGAATTATCTTGGCTATACCTCTGATAGATAAAAACAAAGTGCTAGGAGTACTAAACTTTACTTACAAAAGTAAAGAAGAAATGGCAAATTCTCCTATTAACCATGAAGTAAAGACTTTCTTCGTTAAAAAACTGCGTAAGATAATGGGTAATATCATTCTATTTCATAAAACAGAAGAAGAAAGAAGTGAGCTGAAAAATAGCAAAAAAATTATAAAACTCCTCGAAGGAAACCTTTCTCACAAAAGAAAAATGGAAGAAGTTACAAACAAGATAACAGACTTTGTGGATACCGACAAAGTTACCATTTTAGTAGGAAGCTTGAGAAAAATAAGCCTAGTTTCAGTGAACACTGTAGCTGTAAAAAACAGAAATAGTAAGTCCACTATTGATCTTGTCCCCCTGTACAAGAAAAGGGTAAAAAAAAAGATATACTCCATTCTGGACATTTCTGAAGATTTTGGCTTTAAACTCATAACAAAGGATGGAAGGGGATACACCACTATACGTCCCATCTATGCAGGTGCGGAGATTATAGGTTTTATTCTTCTGGAAGACAAAACAAAAAATATTAATAACTTATCTACAAGAGAGATAGGTTTTATAGATCAAGTGGCCAAGAACCTTGCAAAATATTTCAACTACCAGTTGTCATCAAAAAAGATTATTGAGGAGAAAGAACAGTGGAGACAGCTATTCCAAAACGATACCGACGGAGTCATCCTTTTATCAAAAAACAAAAAAATAATAGAGGCGAACCCCAAGGCAAAAGATATTTTTGGTTCAAGAAAGAAAAGTTTGACAGGTAAAGATTTCTTTTCCCTCTTTAAAATACTCGACCCAGAGCTCAAGTCTCCAACCCTCGTTTCTATGGATAGTGTCCCAAACTTCAAAATAGTTAGTGAAAGAGACCTAGTAAAGAGAGTTGACATCTATTTTTCATCTCGGAAAAATATTAATCGTAAAGAATACTTTATAGAAACAAAAAATGGCCGATACTGGATACTCTTCAGTATGAACACAACGATATCAAAAGGTCATATGGATACCTTTGGTGTTGTACAAATACGAGATATAACAATAAGGAAGGAGCTCGAACAGAACAAAGACGAGTTTATATCCATAGCTTCACATGAGCTGAGAACACCACTCACAGCAATGAAGGGTTTCTTGTCTATGATAATAAGCAAAGACTATGGGGAACTCAACGAGAAACAGATAAAATCATTAACAAGAGTTAGTGATAGTACGGGGAGGATGATTGACTTAGTAGAAGCATTGCTCGACAGCTCAAGGATAGAACTCGAACGTTTTTGTCTAGAGAGAGAACCTGTGAACATTATGGAAGCAACTTGCGAAATACTTAGAGAACTTAAAACAAAAGTTGAAGAGAAAAAAATTAAAATCATAATGCAAGGGAAAAAAGTTAGTTTTTCTCCTGACAAAGAAACTATCGAACCCGGTTGCAATTGTAAAAACTGTATAATAAAATCAGATATCTATGTTTTGGCAGATCGTAGCAGGCTTATGCAGATTATTCAGAATCTCCTTGATAATGCTATAAAATATTCCTTCATTGGCAGTAAAGTTGAGATATACTTTACAGAAGGTGACAAGTTTGCGACTATAAGTATAAAAGATAAGGGAGTCGGGATATCAGAAAAGGATCAAAAAGACTTGTTCAAAAGGTTTCACAGAATACACAATCCTCTGAGTACACAAACTTATGGAACCGGACTTGGTCTCTATATAACTGAGAAACTTGTTGATGCCCATGGTGGAAAGATAGAAGTAAAAAGCAAAGAAGGAAAAGGCACCACCTTTGTGGTTAAGGTTCCTTCAGCAAAACAAATGTCGTTAAACTTAGTTCGCTAATATTATAAATAAAATAGTTTCGATCTGACCGTCTATATGCAGGCGAAGGAGCGAAATCACCAACAAGGTGAGAAGGATGCAAATGAAACCAAAAATACTAATAATAGAAGATGACCTTACCCTACAAGAGATGTACTGTGAAAAGTTTGAGATGTGCAAATTCCTTGTATATCAAGCTTCTACAGGGAAGGAGGGTTTAGAAAAGTTAAAGATAGACATACCGGACATCATACTTCTTGATATCATGATGCCTGAGATGAATGGGCTTGAAATGTTAAAAGAGATGAAGAAAAACAAAGTTTTTCGTGAGATACCTGTGATTTTGCTGACAAACCTTGGCGAGAAGAAAATAGATATGGACACTGAACTATCCTTCGCGTTAGGAGTCAAGGATTATCTGATAAAAACAAAACATACGCCTGATGAAATTGTAGAGAAAGTGAAAAAAATATTAAAAATAAAAGTTTAAAAGTTGTCCACTCTTTCATCAAAAAAATACAGCGATAAAGGTATAATCATCGCAAAAAAAAACTTCCTTGAGGCAGACAAAATAGTAGACATATTCACCCTGGAGCATGGAAGAATAAATGTTCTTGTAAAAGGAGCTAGAAGAGGCACATCCAAACTCGCAGGTTCTTCTGAGCTTTTTATATATGGACTTTTTGGCTTTGTCAAGGGTAGAAAAAGTGATATTTTAATATCCGCCAGACCTATCCGGTACTTCCGTAGAGGCCAAGAAGACTTAGATAAGCTGTCTCATCTCTTCCTTGCCTCTGAGATATTATCAAAAATTCTCCCGCCGTCAGTTCCAAACAAAGATGTGTTTGATGAAACCTTAGATTTTTTTAAAAGAATAAATACGAGCAACAATCCATCTCTCGTCTATGAATACATATATAAGTTAACCGTTCTCTTGGGTTATGGGCTGTCTCTGGGTACTTGTCCTATCTGCCATGAAGAAAATGATAAGTCACTTTTGCTTTCCCTGGAAGCAGGGGGAATCATCTGTAAAAAGTGCGCAAGGCATACCAATGTACGAGAAATATCTGAGGATACATTGAAACTTCTACGCTATATTGAAGAAAACAAAATCACAGAATATGGAAAAGTAACCTTTGGTAATCCCACTAAAGAAGAACTCCGTTCTCTGGTCAACGACTACTTGGATAGTATCTACCAAAGAGAGCTAAAGTCAAAAAAGTTTGTGAAAACAGTCGAACAGTTGAAACAATCATAAAAAGAATATACAATTACCCTTAAAGTATTAAATTGATATGAGTAGTGAAGAAGACATTGGAATAGATTTTGAAAAAATAACTGACGCAGAAATCGATGAGTGGGTTATAACTTCTATAAAGGTTTTAACAGTAATGAAAGATGGCGATCAATCCATCTATCAGAAAGTGTACCAAGATTTCATTCTTGACCTTCAAAACCTTAAAAATGCAGATAGATTAACAGATGACGATTACGAGGGAATACTGGAGAACATATGATAGACAAAAAAAATGAACTTATGGAAAAGATAGTTTCTCTTTGTAAAAGAAGAGGCTTTATCTACCCTTCTTCTGATATCTATGGCGGATTTGCCGCTATTTATGATTATGGACCCTATGGTGTAGAACTAGAAAATGCTATAAAGAGAGTGTGGTGGAAGGAAATGGTTCAAAAAAGAGAGGATATTGTGGGACTTGACTCTGCTATATTCATGAAACCTAAAATATGGGAAGCTTCAGGACATGTGGCCGGTTTTTCTGATCCTCTAACTGAATGTAAAAACTGCCATGCAAGGTTTAGACTAGACCATCTACTACAAGGGATAAAGGTTCAAGCAGATGAGAAAATGTCTGAAGAAGAAATAAGTAAACTATTTGAGAAGAACTCTGATAAAATACCTTGTCCTAATTGTGGAAAAAAATCTTTTACCAAGGCTAGAAAGTTTAATCTGTTAGTCAAGTCAAACCTCGGTAATATCACCGATAATCCTAAAGAGGGACCCGTATACCTTAGAGGAGAGACGTGCCAAGGCATTTATGTTAACTTTAAAAATATTGTTGATTCTGTTCGGGTTAAGGTGCCTTTTGGCATAGCCCAAACAGGAAAAGCATTCCGAAATGAAATTACTGCTCGTCAGTTTATTTTCAGAACTAGAGAATTCGAACAGATGGAGATGCAGTATTTCACAGCTCCAGAAGATGAAATGAAAGAGTACGAGAAGTTAAGGAAGGCTAGATGGGACTACTACTTGAAACTCGGGCTTGATGAAAAAAATCTTAAGTGGCACAAACATGAAAAACTGGTATTTTATGCTAAGGCCGCATACGACATAGAGTATAGGTTTCCGTTTGGTTTCGATGAGCTGGAGGGAGTACACGCCCGAGGAAACTACGACCTTACCCAACATTCTAAGTTTTCAGGAAAAGATCTCTCATATACTGACCCAAAAACTAACAAAAAATTTATACCACATATTATTGAATCTTCGGTTGGAGTGGGACGAACGGTGCTTGCAGTAATAACAGAAGCTTACACAGAAGAAAAAGTTGGCGAAGAAACAAGGATAGTAATGAAATTTCCTAGAAATCTCGCTCCGATAAAAATAGCTGTATTCCCGCTTTTGAAAAACAAACCGGAGTTGGTTAAAAAAGCTCATGAAATCTTCAATACACTTAAAGAAGACTATTTATGTGAGTTTGATGATAACGGTAACATTGGTAAAAGATACAGAAGACAAGATGAAATAGGAACACCATACTGTATAACTGTAGATTTTGATAGTCTGGAGAAAGAGTCTGTCACCATCAGAGATCGTGATACTATGAAACAAGAAAGAGTGGACTTAAAGGATTTAGCGGAATATTTCAAACATAATCTCTAAAATTATGTTGACACGGTATAAATAGTTTCTTATAATATACGGGTGTAAAACAACTGTTTGGGCTATCCACAAAATATCAATGGGGAATGCATCAACTAAAAAGTTGTTTTTTTATATAAGTGGAACATAAGCATTAAGTATACTCAGTAGTTCATAAAAGAAGAAAGAGAGGAGACATGGAAAAAAATATCTATCTTACGAGAGCCGGTCTCAAAAAGCTGGAAGAAGAAGCGAAGAGTCTAGTTATAAAGAGAAAAGAAGTCGCAGCGCGAATTCAAACCGCAAAAGAGTTTGGTGATTTATCAGAAAACGGCGAATACTCAGATGCTAAAGATGAACAAGCTTTCAATGACGGAAAAGCTAGCGAGATAGAGTACATATTGAAAAATGCAAAAATTATAGAAGACATAGCCTGCAAACATACTGACCATGTATGTGTAGGACATACTGTCTCAGTAGAACTTGAAAGCGGGGAAACAAAGTTCAAAATAGTTGGTTCGTATGAAGCCGACCCGGAGCAAGGCCTCATATCAAATGAGTCTCCTATAGGTGAAGCCCTTCTTGGGAAGAAAAAGGGAGAAGAAGTACTTATAAAGGTACCCGCCGGAACACTGAAATACAAAATCAAGAAAATTTCGAACTAAAAAAATATAGGTTTTAGATTATTGGAAACTTGTGGGTAGCACCTCTCACAAGTTTTTTATTTTTAATTTTCACTTTCTTACGATATAATAAGCACTATGGCAGAAGACATTTTTATAAAACAAAGAAAAGAAAATCTAAAAAAATTAGTTGAAGCAGGTATTGACCCCTATCCGGCAAAAGGAGAGAGGACTCATTTTTGTTCTCAGATTAAGGATGAATATAAGAAACTGAGTGGCAAAAGAGTTACCATAGTCGGGCGAGTGATGACAAAGCGTGGTCATGGAAAGATACTCTTTGTAAATCTTCAAGATGTATCGGGGCAGACTCAGAGCTTCTTCCGATTTGATAATCTAGAGAAAAACTATAGTTTACTCAAATGTGTGGATATGGGTGACTTCATACAAGTAACTGGGAAGGTTTTTAAAACTAAGGCGGGGGAAGAGTCCGTAGAAGTCACTGAATGGAAGTTTCTGTCGAAGGCTATGAAACCGCTACCGGAGAAATGGCACGGATTGAAAGACGTAGAGACCAGATACAGAAAAAGATACTTAGACTTTCTTACAAACGAAGAATCACGAGATAAGATAATTACCAAATCAAAGATTATTGACTTTATACGTAGCTATCTGAAGAATGATGGCTTCCAAGAAGTCTCTACTCCATATCTTGAGCTAACACCCAGTGGCGCCGCAGCAAAACCCTTCAAGACTCATCTAAACGCCTACAGTATGGATATGTACATGCGTATTTGCATCGGTGAACTTTGGCAAAAAATGATGATAGTTGGTGGGTTTGAGAAAACTTTTGAGATAGGAAGAGCGTTTCGAAATGAAGGAGTAGACAAGTCTCACAACCCGGAGTTTTTAATGTGTGAGTTTTACTGGTCATATGCTGACTATAAAGACTTGATGAAGTTTCTAGAAAAGATGATTCCTAACTTGGTTAAGGAAATCAGTGGTAGCTATACAATCACTTATCAAGGAAAGAAACTGAATTTCAAACCTCCTTTCACGGTTGTAACCTTTAGAGAAGTAATGAAAAAATATGCCAATATTGATATTGATAAATTCGAGACAAAAGAGAAACTAGCTGCAGAGTTAAAGAAAAGAGACTTCAAAGTCGATCCGAAGGCTGGCAGAGGAAAACTTATTGATGATTACTATAAAGAAGCTGCCAGACCAAAACTTGTGCAGCCTACTTTCCTTATTGACCATCCTATAGATGTCTCTCCTTTGGCAAAAAGGTCAACTAGTAATCATGACAAAGTACAGCAAGTTCAGCTTCTGGTATGGGGCGAAGAACTCTGTAAAGGATACTCTGAACTAAACAATCCGCAGGATCAAAGAGAAAGGTTCGCCGAACAAAAGAAACTTTTGAGCAAAGGAGACGAGGAAGCAATGCGAGCAGACGATTACTTTGTGGAAGCTATGGAGTATGGCATGCCACCTATCGCAGGAAACGGGATAGGTATAGAAAGACTAGCTACAATACTCACAGACTCTGCTGTCATGCGCGAAGTCATAACTTTTCCCATCATGAAGCCAGAAAAGTAGTCGTTTATGAAAATCAAAACTCTTCAATGGAATATTGGCGGAGGTAAAATCAGAAAGCAAGGTTCGGACGCGAAGAATTGTGATTCATATTCAGTTGATGGTATTACATATATATCTGAGATAATTCAACAATACAATCCAGACATTGTCACATTGCAAGAAGTACACGTTGGTACTATCAATCAAGCCAAAGAAATTGCAAAAAAGACAGGAATGCCCTTCTATATAGTCGATTCATACGACGACTCTCATCTCGAAAAAAATCAAAAACTATCACAAGCAATCATTAGTAGATTTCCACTAACAAAACGTGATTTTACATTTTTTTATAATCCCGAGTTTGAAATTACTCATAACAATATTACTTATGAAAAAACTCATGACAAAGGTTTGACAACAGCTATAGCAAATCTTGGAAATCTGGAAATCGAGATAAAAACACTTCATATGATTCCTTGGAGAAAATGTAATGTTAATCCTTTGGGAGATGAAGCAAAAGAAGCAAGAGAAGACATCAACAAAAAACTTGCGCCAACCAAAAATCATTTTCTGATACAAGGTGACTTTAATATCGATGATTATAGCGTAAAAGAATTTCTTCCGAAGGTTATGTCTAAGGATAGACAAGAGATAATCAATGAAAAACCAACAACACCAAAAGGACGAAGGTACGACCATATAGTCTACAAGGGAATGCAATTAGTATCATTTTCGGTGCTAGACAACGCATTGACTGACCATTATCCACTTCTATCAGAATTCGAGATAATTTTTTAATGAAAATCAACCATAACCCTCCAAAAATAAGAACAAAAATGAGCATTTTGGTAGGTATTTCATCCAATGTCTTTTTAGCCAAACAGTTGTAGTATTATGTCTGAAGATATCCCAGCAAAAGGGGGCAATGCAAGCCCAAAACATCCTAAGTGATGAGTCTGGGATTCAAAGAGGCCGAGATCCGGCCTCTTTATATAAAGCTTCTAATCTTTCAGCATTGGAATTTATCCTAACATATACTATAATCTAAGGTATGCTTGATATAAAATACATTCGCGAAAATCCTGAAAAGGTGAAAGAAAATAACAAAAACAGGGGAGTCAAAGTTGACGTTGACCGCTTTTTAGAGTTGGACAACAAAAGGGCTGAACTGATTAAGGAAGTTGATATACTCCGAGCAGAGAAGAATAAGTTCAAAGGGAAACCAACCGACAAAGAACTTGCTGAGTTGAAGAAAACAAAGGAAAAGGAAGAAAAGCTGGCGAAAGAGTTGGGGAAAATTGAAAAAGAGTGGAGCACTATTTGGAAGAGTATCCCAAACATCACCCATCCGAAGTCGCCCATTGGAAAAGATGACAGCGAAAACAAGGAAATAGAGGTACACGGGAAATCACCAAAGTTTGACTTTAAACCAAAAACACATGAGGAACTGGGTAAGAGTTTGGATTTAATAGATTTTGAAAAAGCAGCTCAAGTAGCGGGTTCAAAGTTTTATTATCTGAAAAATGAAGCCGCACTTCTAGAATTCGCTTTAATCCAATACACCATGGCTAAGATTAGACATAGGGGATTTACCCCCATCATCACTCCCGATGTTGCCAGAGAAGAGGTTCTAGAGGGAGTTGGCTTTTCACCACGAGGAAAAGAAACACAAGTCTACTATGTAGAGAACAGTGACCTCAGTATGATTGGAACGGCTGAAATAACAATGGGTGGTTATCACATGAATGAAGTTATAAAAGAAAAAGACTTGCCTCTAAAGTATGTTGCCTTCTCACATTGTTTTCGAACGGAGGCAGGAACATATGGAAGACATAGTGCCGGATTATACAGGGTACATCAGTTTTCAAAAGTAGAAATGTTTGTTTTTTCTACACCGGAAGAATCAGAAAAAGCCCACGAGGAAATCAAAAACATAGAAGTAGAAATATTTGAGGAACTTGGTATTCCGTTCAGGGTTGTTGATATATGTACCGGAGATCTTGGAGGTCCTGCTTATAGAAAGTATGACCTTGAAGGATGGATGACCTCGAAGGGTGGGTGGAGTGAAGTCACATCTACATCAAATACTACTGATTATCAAGCAAGGAGACTAAACATTAAAGTCGAGCGGAAAAACGGAAAGAAAGAACTTCTTCATATGTTGAATGGGACTGGTATTGCTATCTCTCGCGCGCTAATAGTGATTCTGGAAAACTACCAGCAAAAAGACGGCAGTGTAAAGATTCCTGAAGTTTTACAGCAGTATATGGGTGGCATTAAAGAAATAAATCCTCCTTCGCGTAAAGCTACAGAAGGACGGGGAAGGAGATAAACATGCAGATAGATATACACGGACATGAAACAGAACTTACTAACGAGGTGAGAAACTATGCAAAAAGTAAGATGGAAAAACTTGGAGGATATGGTGCAAAAATAATGAGCATAGATATCACTCTGGAAGAAGACCATAACAAGAAGGAAAGCAAAGCTGGTCAAGCAAGGGTTTTGATAAAAATAGCAGGCAAAGACATCTCCGTAAAAGGAGAGGGGAAGCATATCTTTGCAGCCATAGATGAGGTCGAGAGGAAAGCAAAGAGAGAAATAATAGAAAGCAAAGAAAGATCTGGCAAAAAAAGTAAGTTGGCGAAAAGTAAAGAAATAGTAAGAAAGCTTTTTCGCCAAGAATAATATAGGTTAATGGGATCATAGGTTGGTAGGCGATTTGGATAAAGCTAGAACCTACACAATAATAAAACCCACAAACCAAAACACCAACTAACCAAATAACCAATTTATGATTTTTAAAAAAATATTCGGCGATCCGAATGAGAAAGAAATAAAGAAGATCCAACCCCTAGTGGATGAGGTAAACTCGCTTGAAAAAAGTGTGAGTAAGCTTAGTGATACCCAGATTAAGAAAAGGATTGCTGCAATAAAGGAAAAAGTTCAGCAGAAGATAGAAAGTGATATAGAAGATGATTTAGACAGGAAAGCAAAGAAGAAAAAAATTAACGATATTCTAGAACCTTATGAAGCAGAGGTGTTTGCTTTAGTAAGAGAAGTTTCTAAGAGACACTTCAAGATGAGACACTTCGATGTTCAGCTTATCGGCGGGAAGATGCTTCATCAAGGCAAGATATCGGAAATGAAAACAGGAGAAGGAAAAACTCTGGTTGCTACTCTGGCAGCTACTCTAAACGCGTTAACGGGTCTTGGCGTCCATGTCGTGACAGTAAATGACTATCTATCAAAACGTGATGCAGGCTGGATGGGAACTATCTACAACGGCCTCGGGCTTTCTGTGGGGGTTATTATACATGACGAAGCATTTATATACGACGACAAATATGAAAATGATGATGCTTTGGATGAGAAAACAAAGCATATGAAACCAGTCACCAGAAAAGAAGCTTATACGGCTGATATTACTTATGGGACAAACAACGAGTTTGGATTCGACTATCTCCGTGACAATATGGTCCAGTCGATAGAACAGATGGTTCAGAGAGGTTTGAACTTTGCCATAGTTGACGAAGTTGACTCCATCCTCATTGATGAAGCTAGAACTCCCCTTATCATCTCTGCACCAGCGGAGGAATCTACCAGTAAGTACTACCAGTTTGCTGAACTCTCCGGAAGATTGAAGGAAGACAAAGACTACGTTATAGATGAGAAACAACGGGCTGTCTCCCTGACTGATGAAGGCATCACAAACATGGAGAAAATGCTGGGTATGAAAAACGTCTATGAAGAAGGGGGAATAGATACTATTCACCATATAGAACAGTCACTCAAAGCACATGCTCTTTTCAAGAAAGATAGAGACTACGTCGTCAAAGACGGAGAAGTTATCATAGTAGATGAATTTACCGGGCGTCTTATGCTTGGTAGAAGATATTCGGAAGGACTTCACCAGGCCATAGAAGCAAAGGAAAATGTAGAGATACAGAGAGAGTCTCTCACCCTTGCTACTATTTCTTTCCAAAACTATTTCCGTATTTATACGAAACTTTCCGGCATGACGGGGACAGCAGAAACTGAAGCAGAAGAGTTCCATAAGATATATGAGCTGGATGTAGTGATTATACCTACAAACATGCCAAACATCAGGAAAGACCTGCAGGATGTCATCTACAAAACTGAGCTGGCAAAGTTCAAAGCTATAGTGGAGGATGTCAAAGAAAGGAATAAGAAAGGACAACCGGTACTCATCGGTACGGTTTCTATAGAAAGAAATGAAATACTGTCTGAACTCTTGAAGAGAAGCGGAGTAAAGCACAGCGTTCTAAACGCTAAGTTTCACGAAAAGGAAGCAATGATTATATCTGAGGCAGGGCAAAAAGGAGCAGTAACAGTCGCTACAAATATGGCAGGACGAGGCACTGACATCGTTCTCGGAGAAGGCGTAACTGACCTCGGTGGATTACACGTTCTAGGGAGTGAACGACATGAAGCCAGGAGAATAGACAATCAGCTCAGAGGTAGATGCGGTCGTCAGGGGGATCCCGGTTCTACTCAGTTCTACGTGTCCCTAGAAGACGACCTGATGAGAATATTTGGTTCAGAGAGAATAGGAACTGTCATGGAGAAGCTTGGTCTTCCTGAAGATCAGCCCATCCAGCACGGCATGATATCAAAGTCACTTGAAAGCGCCCAGAAAAAGGTAGAGGGAACTAACTTCGACACTAGAAAACACCTAGTAGAGTATGACGATGTTATGAATAAACAACGTGAACATGTGTATGGCAAACGTCGACTGATATTAAAAGATGAAAACATAAAAGACGAGATACTGGACTTTCACTATGAAACAGCCGATGACCTAGTAGAAGAAAATGTAAATGTTCAGACACAAGAGTTTGATCATGATAGTTTTATTAAAAATTTCAACGCGGTCATACCTGTGGACAGCAAATTTAAAGAAAAAATCAAAAAGGAAAGTCCTGAAGAGATAAAGGAAACAGCAAAAAAATATTTAGAGAAAGCGTATGAAGAAAGAGAGAAGACCCTTACGCCTCAAGTCATGAGAATGGTAGAGAAATCTCTGTATCTTCGGACTATTGATATGTTGTGGATAGACCATCTGGACGCTATGGACAAGATGCGGGAAGGTATCGGACTGCGCGCTTACGGACAAATGGAACCGCTCATAGAGTATAAGAAAGAATCATATCGCATGTTCCAGCAGTTCCTGGGTGGCGTAAAGACAGAAATAGTAAATATGCTCTTTAAGATACGAGTGGAAATACAACCACAGGAAGAGGAGAGAAAAGAAGCCGGAGTCCCAACCGAGAGCGTCAGGGAACAAAACTCAGAGTTTGCTAGAGCTGTGGAGAGAAGTGAAGAGTCAGTCCCTCAAAGTTTAGGAGGCAACTTTTATAAATCAAGTAACACATCCATCATGAATCGTGAGGCAAAAAATCAAGCTGAGAAAAATACTACTATAATAAAAAAAGATAAGGTTGGCAGAAACGATCCCTGCTCCTGTGGCAGTGGGAAAA